>OJSO01001020.1_pt1 | contig 20247 bp, 9 predicted proteins | sample 1599521 | NCBI WGS metagenome assembly OJSO01 (sample SAMN04168659, study PRJEB22393) | human gut metagenome | biome: human gut microbiome; feature: stool | host: Homo sapiens | collected 2014-05-12 | reverse complement strand
AGAACCGTCACGGCGTAAAGCTACATCTAAAATATACTTATCGTCATAGGTATATCCGGCAGAACCCAGATAAGACAACATTTTCCATTCAGTAGTTGTACCTAACACGTCTTTATTAGTTGAACCAATGCTGATAGCATCCAGCTTTCCGGTAGCAAATCCTTCTACCATGGCATTAATTCTTCTGTATTTACTTGCCTGTGCTTCCATACCGACTACAGCTTTCACTGCATGTACAGAGTTGAATGTTTTTTCGTAAGTCAACATGTTAGTCCATAACCAAGTTGCTCTTTGAGTAAAGTTGTCATTTCTATAACCTTTAGGACCATCAGGGCTCAATATGTTACTTAATTGAGATTCCGGTTTATTATATTGGTACTGGATTGCTTGATTGAAGTCAACACCGGCTACAGTTACATACTTAATTTCATCCCAGATTTTCCACTCCAGATTGAACGCTCCTACAATTTTCAAACGATTGATGTATGAAGGATTGTTATCGATATTTTCGAAGATATTTAATGGTACTCCTCCTACTGTAATATCTGTATTATAAGAACCATCTTCATTGAAAGGTGCATCATAAGGGTTAGCACTATATACATAGTTGAAAGGATTTAAAGCATTACGGTCAGTTCTTAACAATCCTTCTTTAGAAATGCCGGCAGAAGTTGCTACTCCCACTTTTAGGCGATCACTTACAGTATGTTCTACATTGATACGGGCTGTTTCTCTTGTAAGGTATGATCCCGGAACAATGGCATCTTGATCATAATACTGTCCGGAAATATAAAATTTAGTCTTTTCACTACCTCCTGACATGTTCAATTCATACAATTGAGTTGCGCCGGTACGGAATATTTCATCTGCCCAGTTTGTACTTGGGTGAGCAGCAATTTCCTCGTCTGTCATTGCACCACCATTGGCACCGCCTGTAGCGCCATATCCGCTTCCTAACTGTCTTTCATAAGTTAGTTTCTCCTGTGCATTCATCATTTCAAACTTGTCAGTGGTCTTAGTTGAAATTCCGTATTGTGCCCGAATACTAAAGGTCGTTTTTCCGCTTTTTCCTTTCTTGGTGGTAACAAGAATAACACCATTAGAGCCTCTTGATCCATATATAGCTGTTGCAGAGGCGTCTTTTAGGATAGACATGTACTCGATATCATTTGCATTTATAGATGCAAAATCCGTAGAAGACATAGGTACACCATCTATTACATATAATGGATCTGATCCGGCAGAAATGGAACTTGTTCCACGTATTTTGATATTTGCTCCTGCTCCCGGACGTCCTGTAGCGGCGGTAACTTGAACACCTGCAGATTTACCTTGCAATGCTTGGTCAAAACTGGTTACTGGCACTTTGGTTAGCTGTTCTGCTTTTACGATATCAACAGATCCTGTCAGCGAACTTTTTTTAGCCGAACCATAAGCAACTACTACCACTTCGTCAACCATCTGCGAATCAGACTTAAGTACAACTCTCAGATTCGGTTTAATAGCCACCTCTTGCGTCTGCATTCCGATATAAGAAATTTGCAAAGTCTTTGCAGAACTTGGTACGCTCGACAAAGTAAAATTACCATCTACATCAGTGATGGTACCTAAATTGGTACCTTTTACTAATACAGAGGCTCCAACAACTGGTTGCCCATCTTCTTCAGAAATTACAACACCTGTAACCTTCTGAGTTTGGGCAGTTACTAGACCTATACCTACAAAAAGACAGGTCAATAACAGCATTAATTTTCTTTTCATAAATTCTCTCTTAAAGTTTAACTTTACATTAATTGTTTCTTTACTCTAACAAAATGCAAATATATTAATAAATATGAAACAAGCAATTGTTTTTGTAAAAAAACCATGTGTTAATAACAAATTGTTATCAAAGCGCGCAAAATAATGCTTAACAGCATATAATCACGGCTTAAAAAACCTAAATAGCACACCTATAACTAACATGTTGCACTGACAAAAAGTACGTTCTAACTGTATATTTTCTGTTATTTACCACTAAATTTAGCTAAAAAGAATCCTTTTTGATCGAAGAGAAAGCTTTATAAACAAAAATTCCGCATTTTTTTTAAACGACCATAGATAATTATCTAACTGGCTTTGCTGGCTTTTAGCAGATATTAAAACTTATTCAGTTCTTATATTGCACATATATACGTCTTATTTGTTTATAGTATTAATACAAAATCAAATTTATGGAGAAAATTATCTACAATTTAGTGTTTAACAGAAAGAAAAACCTAAATAAGAGGGGAATGGCATTAGTTCAGATAGAAGCTTATCTGAATAGAAAGAAAAAATACTTCTCAACTAAGGTTTATTTAAAACCGGATCAGTGGGACGCTAAAAGGAGAAGGGTTCGGAATCATCCGAATGCAGAAGCACTTAACCGAATGATTTATGAATACATGGCCGAAATAGAGAAAAAAGAGTTAGGCATGTGGCAACAAAACAAATCAATATCATTGGATGCCCTAAAAGATGCATTAGTAACCTCACCAGGAGAAGAAGAATCTTTTCTTGCTTTTTTTCGTAAAGAAATTCTAAACTCCCGATTGAAAGAAAGTACTAAACAGAATCATCTTTCGACGCTTGAACTATTGAGAAAGTATAAAAAGGACATCTCATTCACAGAATTAACTTTCGAATTTATATCTTCTTTTGATCAGTATTTACAAAGCAAGGGATACCATGTAAATACAATAGCTAAGCACATGAAGCATCTGAAGAGGCACATTAATGTAGCTATAAATAAAGAATATATGGAGGTACAAAAATACGCTTTCAGAAAATATAAAATAAAGAGTGTGGAAAATAAACATACTCATTTATCGCCAGATGAACTTTACAAGATTGAAAAATTAAACTTGGGAGATAAATATGAGCGATTGGAAAAAACAAAAGACGCTTTTCTGTTTTGCTGTTATGCTGGAATGAGATATTCCGATTTTGTAAATTTGACTGCTGAAAACATTGTAAAAATACAAAAAGATACCTGGCTTATATATAAGACAATCAAAACTCGTATAGAAGTACGACTTCCCTTATATCTGTTATTTAAAGGCAAAGGACTTCAGATTCTGAATAAATATCAGGATAATCTTTCTGATTTTTTTAAACTCAGAGATAATTCAAATGTGAATAAGGAATTACTTATTATATCAAGGCTGGCAGAGATAAACAAAAAAGTATCTTTTCATACAGCCAGACATACGAATGCTACTTTATTAATATACAATGGAGTAAATATTACAACTGTCCAGAAATTATTAGGCCACAAAAGTGTTAAGACTACCCAAGTCTATACAAATGTTATGGATATGACGATTGTGAGGGATCTGGAGAAAGCTAAGAGTACAAAACGTTCTCCATTATGAGAATGTATGGGGTATAAGATGACGTTTTAAGTAAACAGTTATTTAGATAAAAGGCGTTCATTGGTTACGAAACAGTCAACAGATATTTGTGCAAAGATAAATATTACTGTTTCAATAGTTAAACGTTGGCAACACAGTGCAGTCACTTTATGAGAAACACCACGACTCTCTACGAAAAACTAAATCTCACTTCCCGAGAATCAAAAACTTCCTTATAAAGAAACTATGCTGTATGTATAGGGCTTTGTGCAAAAAATATTTTAACTTTTTATATGCCTGTTTCTTTTCAATATGAGAAGCTTATCAAAATAACGTTTATCTTACTGTTTTGAACTTAATAAAATAGAGTAAGATGCAGTGTCCAATATATAAAAATGGGTTGTACACATAGTTATCAGCACTCTGAAAACAATGTATTATATTCATATCAAAAGTACGTATTTAATAATGCTTTAAATACGTACTTTTCTACACAAAACTATGCATTGTTATATGATAAGACAATGCATAGTTTGCTACTTTATGCAATATGCTTTAAAATATTGATTAACAATGTTAATCAATAAGTGAGCGGAAATGTCTTCACTGAATCAATATATCCTTACATGAATTAAGAAACTTACATTATTATAATGCTTTTATAATTTACTGCAAATAAACATGTTATGAGTACAATAAAAATTAACCTTAAGTGAATTTTATAACTGTAAAGTACTATAATAGTATCTCAGACAATATTGTGTATTGAATATTTGTACTTGTATATCAAATTATTAAATTCATAATTTGATAATAAATTAGTATTTCAAATAGATGATAAAAGGTGATATTTAAAACTTATATATTTCTGATTATCAACGATATATGTATGTATTTGATTTAATAAAGCCAAGTCCTAAGTATATTTTATAATCATCTTATAATAAGATGATTATAAAATATTTAGTTCTGCAAAAACTTTGCAGATTTCGTTTATTGGTATGCAAACACAAGAGGTCGCAATTAAACCCTCTCTGAGAATATTCCTGAAGTCGGATTCACAGATGATTGATGAAGTAATGGTAGTAGCATATGGTACAGCGAAAAAATCATCTTTTACCGGATCTGCATCTACTGTGAAAGCTGATAAACTGGCTGAACGTTCTGTTTCAAATGTTACGAATGCATTGGCTGGTCAGGTTTCTGGAGTACAAACCACTTCAAGTAATGGTCAGCCGGGTAGTGCTGCAACTGTTCGTATCCGTGGTATTGGTTCTATGAGTGCAAGTAACTCTCCATTGTATGTAGTAGATGGAATTCCTTTTGACGGGAGTATTTCTTCTATCAATCCACAAGATATCGAAAGCATGACTGTACTGAAAGATGCTGCTGCAAATGCGATCTATGGTGCACGTGGTGCTAACGGTGTTATTTTGATTACAACCAAAAAGGCTGATTCCAAGGAAGCGGTTATTACAGTCGATGCCAAATGGGGTTCCAACCGCCGTGCGGTTCCTAATTATGATGTAATGAGTGACCCGGCTATGTATTATGAAACAATGTATCGTGCATTGTATAATTCAAAAGTATATAATGGTGGTAGTGCAACTGAAGGTTATGCACATGCCGATGCGGCATTGCTTGATGATAAGAATGGTGGTTTGGGCTATTTGGTGTATACCGTTCCGGATGGAGAAAAACTGATTGGTACAAACTTTAAACTTAATCCGAATGCAACTTTGGGTTATTCGGACGGAACGTATTATTATAGACCGGATGATTGGTATGATGAAGCTTTCGGTAATTCAAACCTTCGACAGGAATACAATGTGTCTGTTGCAGGTGCATCGGATAAGTTGAATTATTATATGTCTGCCGGTTATCTGGATGATTCCGGTATTATCCCAGGTTCAGGCTTTACCCGTTTCACTGGACGTGCAAAAGCAGATTATCAGGCAAAAAAATGGTTGAAAGTTGGTGCCAATGTAGCATACACTTATTATAATATACAATCACCTTCCGGACAGACTACATGGGGATCAAGTGGTAACTTATTCCAGCTTTCTAATATGATTGCTCCTATTTATCCCGTATACGTACGTAACGCAGATGGAAGTATCCAGGTAGATCATCGTGGATTAACTGTTTATGACTTTGGCTCTTCTACCAATTTTGTGCGTCCAAGTATGTCTGGTAATCCATTGGGTACACTGGATCTGGATAAGCAAAATGCTTATACTGACGTAATAAACAGCAAATGGTATGCAATATTAACCCCGATCGAGGGCTTATCTATCACGGCTAATATTGGTGCAAACGTACGTAACCAGCGTAGTAACGAGTTATCAAATCCGTTCTATGGTTCAAGTGTAAGTAGTGGTGGAGCTGTTTATGTGGCTCATTACCGTGAATTTGCAATCAATCAACAGTATTTAGCTTCTTATAAAAGAACTTTTGCAGATCTGCACAACTTTGACGTTTTGGCGGGTTATGAATCTTACAATCTGAAACTCCAAGAGTTACAAGGTAGTAATACGAAAATCTATAATCCGACTATCGGTGAATTGAATAATGCAATTGCATCTCCTCCTCGTGTAGCCTCTTTTACCAATGAATACACCACTATGGGTTACTTAGCTCGTATTCAGTATGATTATGATGAAAAGTACTTTGTTAGTGCCTCTTATCGTCGTGATGCTTCTTCCCGTTTCCATCCGGACAATCGTTGGGGTAACTTTGGTAGTGTGGGTCTTGCATGGCTCATCAATAAAGAGAACTTTATGAGCAATGTGAGTTGGATAGATATGCTGAAATTTAAAGCAAGTTATGGTATTCAGGGTAATGATAATTTAGGAAATTACTATGCATATGCCGATCAATATTCAGTAACCAATAGTAATGGAGATTTTGCTGTTTCATTTAGCTATAAAGGAAACAAAGACATTACTTGGGAAACTTCATATGCATTCAATACTGGTTTTGATTTCGAACTTTTGGGTAACCGCTTGAATGGTACGGTAGAATATTTTAATCGTAAAACAGTTGATTTGCTCTACAATCAGCCGGTACCTATCTCTATGGGATATGCGACTATTCCGATGAACGTTGGTTCTATCGTTAATCAAGGTATTGAAGTTGACTTGAATGGAGTTCTTTATAAAAATAATAATATAGAATGGCTTGCTAACATCAATGCAACTCATTACAAAAACAAAATAACTGATCTTGCCGAGTCTGCTAAAAGAAACGGTGGTATAAAATACAGTAATGCTATTTATCGTGTTGGCGGTTCTTTATATAACTCCTATTTACCCGTATATGCAGGTGTAGATCCTAATGATGGCCAGGCGTTGTATTATGTAGATCCTGACAATGGTGATTATACAACTACAAATGATTATTCAAAAGCAAAGCAATCTGACTTAGGAAGCACTTTAGCTAAAGTATATGGTGGTTTTGGTACGCAATTGAATGCTTATGGTGTAGATTTCTCTGTTCAGTTCTCCTACCAGCTTGGCGGTAAATTGTACGATGGAACTTACGAGGCATTGATGCATCGTGGTGATATGGCAGGAACAAACTTCCACAAGGATGTATTGAAGGCATGGACATCGGAAAATCCAAATTCAAATTATCCACGCCTCTGTGCTTCAGATAATACCAATCAAAAGCAATCGTCAAGATTCCTGACCAGCTCGGATTATTTAAGCCTGAATAGTGTAATGTTAGGATATACTTTCCCTAAACGTTGGTTGAACACATTGGGCGTTTCAAGTTTACGTCTGTATGTTGCCGGCGAGAATTTAGCTGTTATTTCTGCAAGAAAAGGTCTCGATCCACGTCAATACTGGGGATTGGGTAGCTCTACTACTTCTGGTAGTTTTAATTATTCAGCTTTGAGAACCATTTCCGGTGGTATTACTTTGAAATTCTAATGTTAATAACTAAACAATGAAATTATGAAAATGACAAATAAATATTTAGTCCTTATCTTAGGAGGTACAATGATCGCGTCCTGTGCTGATCTTGATACTATCCCCGAAGGCGGAACATTTACAACTGAGCAGAAGCAGGAAGTTGTTGAGATGATTCCCGAACGCCTGCAAGCCGATGTAACCGGTATGTTTTCAAGTATAGCGGCTGCTTATAAAAATGTATTCACTTCTGCACGTGATGATGACTTTGGTTATCCGGCAGTATGTCTTTCTCAAGATTTGAACGGACCGGATATGGTGGCAAGTAACTCGGACTATAACTGGTTTAGTACATGTAGCGAGTTTTCTGATCGTAGTGATACATATGCCAATCCATATATGCGCTGGGCTTTGTTCTACAATCAAATAAAGCAGGCAAATGATATATTGAAATCTATTCCTGCTGATACAGAGAATACAACATTGCTTCGTTACAAAGCACAGGCTAAAGCAGTCCGTGCATTCGACTACTTATGTTTAGTTCCTTATTTCCAATTTAAATATAAAGGGAATGAAGATAAACCAACAGTTCCATTGGTAACTGATGTTATGGAAGGAGACCCTTCCAGCAACCCACGTGCAACTGCAGAGGCAGCCTACAAGTTAATCATGGATGACTTAACAGATGCTATTAATATCTTGAAGGATCTGAACTATACCCGTTCTTCAAAATCGGAAGTGGATTTGAATGTTGCTTACGGTCTTCGTGCACGCGCTAATTTATATATGGAGAATTGGGCTGACGCTGCATCTGATGCGAAAGAAGCTATGAAAGGTTACACTCCTTACAGCCGTGAAGATGTTTCAAAGCCTGCATTTATTGATCACAAGGATCCCAACTGGATATGGGCAGCTATTATAACAGAAACCAATATTCTCCGTCAGCTCACAAGCTGGCCAGGAGCATACAGTTCTTTCTCGGCCAAAGGTTATGCTACCGGACAGGGATGCTATAAAGCTATTAACAACTTGTTGTACAGAAAAATATCACATACTGATGTACGTAAAGGCTGGTGGGTAGACGAAAATCTGCATTCAGATAATCTGGCCAGTTTGAACTGGGGAGATGCTATTGGCGATGAAATAGCCACGCTGGCTATTCCGGATGTAAAAGTTCCGTTCATTCCTTATACTAATGTAAAGTTTGCGCAATATGGTGGAGTGGGTAATGACAAGAATGCCGGCGACTGGTGCATGATGCGTTATGAAGAGATGTTATTGATTCAGGCAGAGGCTACAGCCATGGCAGGGGACCTGCCCGGAGGTAAAACAATTCTGGAAAATTTTGTAAAGGCTGAACGTGATCCTAATTATGTATGTACTGCTGCAGATGCAACTGCTTTCCAGAATGAAGTTTGGTTCCAGCGTCGCGTAGAGCTTTGGGGTGAAGGATTCTCTATGGCTGATATCATGCGTTTAGGTAAGAATATTGTACGCGTTAGCAGTGCAGTAACTACAAACTTTCCCAATAACTTTGCATTCAATATGGCATCCAATGACGGTTGGTTACTGATGCGTATACCACAAGACGAAACTAACAGTAATGCTGGTATTCCTTTGTCTGCGAATAATAATGACGGCCGTCAACCTCAGCCAGGAGATGGTGCCGGATTGAAAGATGGCGTAACAGACTGATAATAATCATCGATTTTTTAATAATGTAGAAGAATATGAAAAAATATATCAAAATAGCAATATTCGGAGTTCTATCTTGGGCTCTTGGCGCTTGCTCTGACAGTGTAGAGAGAGACCCGTCTCCAACGGTAAGTCCGGACTGTGTTGGCGCATATTTCTCTGAAACCAATACTTATAATTATGAACTTGATCCGGCTATAACGTCAATAACCCTGACAGTAGGTCGTGACAAGTCCGATGCAGCAGTTACTGTACCGGTGAAAGTACTATCTAATTCAGACAATATTTTTGTAATCCCTGAATCTGTTTCTTTTGCTGCCGGTGAATCTGAAACAACGTTGGAAGTAACTTTCCCAAATGCAGAAATGGGAACAGAATACAGCTTTGAGATAACTTTTGATTCTGAATATATTAACCCATATAAGGGAGCAAGTTTATCCAGAACTGTTATGCAACGCATCAAATGGGAAAACATTGGTATGGGAGTTTATATTGATGGTACCGTTTCAACATTCTTTGGAGTGAGCCCTATGGCAGTAGGACTTGAAATAGAAAAGGCTGATTTAGGTAGTTCAATAAAATATCGTTTCTATAATGCTTATGCACCTGCTGAGAACTATATAAGTAAAGATCCTGTTATTTATGATGGGTATCCTTATAACGAAACTTTCTTAGGGGATCGTTTGTTTGTATTGACATCAACGATTGACGGAGTATCTATGCAAGTTGCAAAAACGGGCTTGGATCTGAATTATGGAGAAATGGTTATCGGAAGTGTTTACGGAAACTTGTCGAATGATATAAAGACCTACCCATTAGGTACAATTACAGGTGACGTAATAACTTTCCCGCTCAACTCTCTCTTTATTCAGGATAATGACGGGGCATCTCCGGCCGGCAAGAATGAAACGAAACTCTACCTCAGTATTGATGCTTATAAAGCAAGTCTTCAGTAACAAAAGAAGCTATACAATAGCTGAGCTATGATAGAATGAAATCCCCTTGCTCCAAGAAAAAGTAAGGGGATTTTTTATTTAAAAATTGAACGTTGTCAGATATTGCAACCATTTTATTAAAAAATATATTTATGAAACGTAATCTGTTTTGGCTTTTTTTATTTTTCTCCTCTTTCTTGTGGGGAGATAATGTAACAATATCACAAGCAGAACAATTAGCCCGAAATTTCTTTGGAGGCCGGGTAACAACCCGTTCTGCAGAAACAGGTCTGGAATATGTATGGAATGGCGAAGATGTACAAACGCGTACCAATATCGCCCCTGCTTTCTATGTTTTTAATCGTACTTCCGAAGGAGGTTTTATTATCATTGCGGGCGACGATGCAGTAACTCCGGTATTGGCCTATAGTTATACCGGGAAGTTTGAAGTAGAAAATATGCCTTCCAGCCTGCGAGACTGGATGGGGTATTATCGTGAACAAATTAATTGGGCTAAAGAGCAAGATATTGTGCCTTCCAGATCAATTACAGCCCTTTGGGATCAGTTGCAGCGGGGAACATTTTCAGATGATACAGAGGGAGAAGTATTGCTATCAACAGCCCTTTGGAATCAAGATGCTCCTTATAATAAGTTGTGTCCTAATATAGATAATGTAATTGCCCCTACGGGTTGTGTAGCAACAGCTTTAGCTATTACAATGAAATACAACCGCTGGCCCGATCAGGGAAGTGGAGCAACCTGTACCTATACTACACGGACTTATCAAAGAACTCTTTCTGTCACTTATGACAAGGTTTATGCCTGGGACGATATGCCTGATGTTTACCTGGAAGGTAGCTATACGGCAACACAAGCCAATGCGGTAGGGCGATTGATGTATCATTGCGGTGTGCTTTCTCAAATGAATTATACCCCACAAGAGAGCGGAGCTTATACCCCGATAGCTGCCCGGGGAATGGTAGACTACATGAAATATGATAAAAGTCTGGCTGTATTAGAACGGGAATGGTATACCAATGATGAGTGGGATGAAATTTTGAAAAATGAGTTGAATGCCGGACGCCTTGTCATCTATGGAGGTAGTAACGCGAAGCAGGAAGGACACCAATTTGTTTTCGATGGATATAGAGCCGATAGATATCATGTCAATTGGGGATGGGGCGGCATGGCTAATGGGTACTATTTATTGTCTACCCTGGAACCCGACCAACAAGGCATCGGAGGAAATACAGGAGGAGGATTCTCCATTGGTCAAAATGCAATCGTTGGTATAAAAAAAGCTGAAATCGGTTCAAGTTACCGTGATATGTTAGCTTTCTTCAAAGGTACTTCAGGGGGAGTTACTTATTCGGGATTATCCACTACAGAAACAGATTTTCTTCCTGGAACAAGTTTTGATGTAACTGCTGCATTCATAGCAAATTATGGTATTCGTAATTTCACAGGAGTAGCAGCTTTGGCGCTGGTAGATAAAGCTGGAAATGTGAAGGAATTTATATCTAATGAGTATACATTTTCCAAACTGGAAGCAATGAATAGTAACGGAAGTATATCGGGTTCCGGAATCGGACTTCGTTGTATTATTACTCAAACTCCTGAACCGGGTGATCGAATCTGGTTAATGTATAAAGCCAATGATGTCAGTACCTGGGATAAGGTGAAAGGTGGGCGAGATGTAACTACTGAAATCATTGTCAGAAAAGAGGTAACAGGATTGAATAGCATAGAACAGGATAGTGCATTGGATATTATTGTTTTGAATAACAATAATCAAATTACCGTAAAATCTCCTGTAACAATGAAAATGCTTACAGTCTATGATATGGAAGGACGTTTGTTGGAAAAGATAGAATGTCCTCAACTAAAACAATTTACTTTCTCCTGCGAGAGTTATACTCCTGGTATTTATATACTAAAGGTTCTTACTACAGAAGGAGTTATCAGTAATAAATTCATAAAGAAATGATACATCATTAAGAAGAATACTTATTGAAGTGTTTCAAACCGGTAAATTGGGCATCTACTGCTTTCGTATTTACCGGTTTTTCTCGTAATATTACTCAACATATTTATGACATAAAAGCAATAATTATCATCACTTATTATCATCTTTGTCAAATCTTAGAAACTATCAGTGCTTTGCTCGTAGAGAATCAATGCGTTCTTCGTAGAGAATCGGACCGATCATCGTAGAGAATCGAGTCAATCTCCGTAGAGAAAAAAGTATAATACGTAACAAATTGATTAACAAATATTTATAAAACAGGCAAATTGTTGTTTGTTTTTACCTCGCCAAGCATTTTTTCTTATCTCTACCGAATCCGTTCTTTACTCATAAATAGTTACATAAACAAAGCATAGGAATATAGTTGATGGACTTCTTATTTGCTACTATTAAAAGTATTGCTACCACAATAATACTTGCTTTTTGGGCATCTAAATATGCGTGTAGTAGAGAAAATAGTAGCTCTACAATGAGTCATAAATATTTCAATATAATGGCTATCAAGTTGTTATACTATATTTCAGATAACATTTAAGTATCACATATATATTCTTTTTTGTCAGTCTAATATTGTATATTTCTTATAACCAACGTATTATATTCATATTGAATTGATACAACGCAGTTCATATAAGATGCATAATGTTCTGAAAATAAACAAATTAAGTATTGTATAGTTCTGCAAAGACTTTGCAGATTTCTTACATCGGAATGCAGACGCAAGAGGTGGTTATTAAACCAACTGTAAAAGTAATATTAAAATCTGACGCACAGGCAATTGATGAAGTGATGGTAGTAGCTTACGGTACTGCAAAAAAAACATCATTTACCGGTTCTGCCGCAACAGTAAAATCGGGTGAATTAAAAAAACGTCAGATGTCCAATGTGACAAAAGCAATTGACGGATTAGCACCAGGTGTTCAAGCAACAACGGGTAGTGGACAGCCGGGTTCTTCATCTTCTATTTATATTCGTGGTATGGGATCTATCAATGCTAGTAAAACCCCTCTTTATGTAGTGGATGGTATACCGTATGACGGTTCTATTGCGGCTATTAGTCCTGATGATATCGAAAATATTACTATTTTGAAGGATGCTTCTGCTGCTGCATTATATGGTTCACGTGGAGCGAATGGAGTTATTATGATAACGACCAAAAAAGGTGTAAAAGGTAAGACGGAAGTTAATTTCAAAGCTTCTGTCGGCTTATCGAGTCGGTCGCTTCCCAGATATGAAACAATGGATTCCAAACAATATGTTGAAGCTTTATATTCGGCTTTTTACAATCAACAAATAGCGGACGGAACTCCATCTGGACAAGCGGGAATGGCTGCTTTGCAAGAAATGGCTTCTGGCGCAACTAAAATATTTGGAGAAAAAGAACAATATAATCCTTTTAACTATGCTATTTCTGATTTGATTGATATTAATACAGGTAAAATACGTAATGATGCTACCTTAATGTGGGAAGACGATTGGATGGATGAGGTAACTCGTAATAATGCATTGCGTCATGAATATACTTTCAATTTGAACGGAGGTACGGAAAAAACACAATATATGTTCTCACTGGGATATGTAAATGAAGATGGGATATTAAAAACAACAAACTTTCAACGTTATTCAGGGAGAACTAATATTGAAACTAAACCTGTCGAATGGTTAAGTGCAGGTTTGGGGGCAAATTTTGCACGTAACATATCTAATACCGCAGCAACCGCTACAAGTTCTTCCAGTAATGTATGGTACTCAGCTTCTCTTATGGGACCTATTTTTCCCGTGTATCTGAGAGATAAGAATAACGGTGGAGCATTTATTTTGGATGCCGACGGAAATAAACAGTTTGACTATGGTGATAACCGTCCTACCGGACAGCAGCAGAACTTTAACTCTGTCGCTACATTATATGATGATAAATACAGTACAGTTGCAGATAATTTGTCAGCACGTACTCATTTAGATTTTGGTGATTTAAAGGATGGATGGGCTCAAGGTCTCAAATTATCATTTAATTTTGGTCTTGATTACTACAATGCAAATGCTTTGGTTTATTATAATCCGTTTTTTGGAAATGCGGCTACTTCCAAAGGGCGCGCTATTAAGCAGAACTCTAATTCGTTAGGATATACCTTCAATCAGATATTAACATACAACAGAGGTTTTGATAAGCATAATTTTGATATTTTAGTTGCTCATGAATGGTATGCATATGAGAGTAATACTTTAAGTGGAACAAAAACCGGTTTCCCTTTTGGAGGGCTTTATGAATTGGATGCTGCTTCAACAGTTTACAGCACAAGTGGGGCAAGTAAACAGTATCGTATTGAGTCATATTTTGGACGTATAAACTATAATTATGCGGATAAATATTATCTATCTGGCAGTTATCGCCGTGATGGCTCTTCACGTTTCTATAAAGATAATCGTTGGGGAGATTTTTGGTCAGTTGGTGCTAATTATCGTATCTCAGAGGAAGAGTTCATGAAAGATTTCACTTGGTTGAATAATCTTTCTGTAAAAGCGAGTTATGGTGTGCAAGGTAATGATGGACTTCTGGATGCTGATGGCTATAGTAATTTTTATGCATGGCAGTCTCTTTATGACCTAAGCTATTCTAATGGTAGTGAGTCGGGGGCAATTGTAAGTTCTGTGGCCAATAAAGAAGTTTCTTGGGAAAACAATCATAATTTTAACATTGGTGTGGAAGCTGCTTTTTGGGATCAAAGATTGCAAGTGGGACTCGAATGGTATACACGTAAAACTACAGACATGTTACTTTACTATCCTCTTCCGATGTCATCCGGTTTTGAGGGATATTACAGAAATTCGGGTAGCATGAGAAATAGTGGTTTTGAAGCAAGTATAACAGGGCGTTTAATAAAAACCAATGACTTTCAGTGGGATTTGACGGTTATGGCTTCCACATTAAAAAACAAAGTGTTGAAATTGACGGATGACGGAAAAGACATACTTAGCGGTAGTCAGATTATTCGTGAAGGTGAGCCTATCTATTCTTATTATGTTTCTCGTTCAGCAGGTGTTGATCCGATGACGGGTGATCAACTTTATTGGGCTACGGTTGATGGTAAAGGCAATACCGTTGAACCTTATATCACGACAAATGAAACTTATGCTCAAGCTTCTCGCGTTGTTGCCGGTAGTAGAATTCCGGATTTATTTGGATCTATTAGTACGCAATTGCAATATAAAGGTTTTGACCTGTCAATTGCAACCAATTACTCTATTGGTGGAGAGATGATTGATGGTGTTTATCAAAATCTTATGAGCTTTTATTATGCAGGACAAGCTAAACATATCAACTTGGAAAGAGCATGGAAGAAACCGGGAGATGTAACAGATATACCGCGTTATCAAATCGGTAAAAATTATGCTTCGACAGATGATATGTTGATTGATGCTTCTTATTTCTCCATTAAGAATATTACATTGGGATATTCACTTCCTGTAAAAGTTGTTAAAAGAATAGGTTTTCAGAATTTGCGATTTGCAGTAACTGCTGATAATTTATATGTATTTACACATTTAAAAGGCATGGATCCTCAATATAGTATGACTGGCGGTACTACGTATGTTTACACTCCTTCACGTACTATTTCTTTTAGTGTTGATGTGAAATTCTAATGTAAATCAAATGATTGAAACTATAAAAATGTCAAAGATGAAAAAAATATTATATATATTGACTTTAGTAGGGATTTGCTCGTTTAGCTCTTGCAGCGATGCGCTTGATACAAATCCTACGGATAAAGTATCCGGAAGTCTTATTTTTGGGAATGCCGATGCTGCACAGGTAGCTATGAACGGAGTTTATCGGAGTTTATTTATTAATGGTTGGTCTGGCAATTGGAGTCATGAAAATCCTGGTCTTATGGCAATGACTCTGGTTAAGGATATTCAAGGAGAGGATCATTTAATGGCTAATCAGGGACAAGGTTGGTTTTTCTATGATTATTCATTCTCGACAGATGGTGACTGGACAACAACTGATGGTCGTCAATATGCTCAATGGAATTTTTATTATACCATAATATCACAGGTAAACTATGTAATTGACGCCGCTGATCAGTTAAAATCATTTGGTGCAAAAGGGCAGTCTGTATTGGCACAAGCGTATACAGTCAGAGGTTTTGCCTATTTTTGTCTGTACCATTTTTTCTGTAAGGGAAATTATCCTGTGAATAAACAGACTCCAGGAGTACCTGTTTACACGGAGGCTACTTCTGCTAATACTGTAGGACAACCTCGTGGAACTGTTGAAAATGTTTTTGAAAGAATTAACAATGATTATCAGACTGCAGTTGATTTATTTGAGGCTGCCGGTGTAGCACAGGCGAATCCGACGAATGTCGATCTCTATGTTACTTATGGTTTATGGGCACGGGCTGCTCAAGTTCAGGAGGACTGGGTGGCGGCTGCCAAATATGCGAATGCCGCTCTTGAAAAACCAGGATTGACCCGAGTTGCTTCTATGACAGATCTTGGCCAGTTTAATAATTGTAAAGCTCCAAGTGTTATGTGGGGATTCCAGGTTATAGCTGACCAGACTGGACCTTACGGAGCATTTTTGTCACATATGGACCCGGAGGGTGGTTATGGCAAAATAGCTCAACAGTGTATTGATGCATGGCTTTGGAGAATTATTCCAGACACTGATATCCGTAAAAGAACTTGGTGGGAAGATCCGGAAACTTCTAAATATTATCCTTATGGCCAAGTTAAGTTCCGCTACTCTGATTTTTCAACTTATTTGGGAGATGTTATTTATTTGCGTGCGGAGGAGTTGGTATTAATCGCAGCCGAAGCTGCATGTCGGCAAAATGATTACCCGACTACCCGTAATTTGTTGAAAGAATTGGGAGATAAGCGTGATACCAATTATGGTACTGTATTGGAAGCCCGTACTAATGCAGCAACTTATAATACAGATACTCACGGAGCATTTATGACACTAATGGATGAGATATTATTTCAACGTCGTGTTGAACTATGGAGTGAAGGTATGGGACGTGCTTTTGATCTTTGTCGATTAAACTTAGGTTATGATCGTAATTATAATGGAACTAATCACCCTTCAAAGAAAGCATTAAAACCTGGCGACAACCTGTTCGTTACTTTGATCCCTCAAAAAGAGTTTGATGGTAATACCAATATAAATATAGCCGATCAAAATCCTAGATAACGAGATATTATATTTAATATAAGAGATTTTTTAAAGTATGAAATTATGAGAAAAATAAAATATTTTGGTGCCATTGGTTTTATAATGCTCTTTTTGATCGCATGTGATCAAAATGCAACAGATGGTACTATATACAATGCTACTAATACAGAGGTCGCTTTTAATGAGGCCTCCGCTAATTATACATTTGGTACGGATGATCCGGAAGAATTCGAAGTGTTACTGCTCCGTGCTAATTCTATTGGGGCAGCAACCATTCCGTTGGTGAAGGAGGACGTTAGCGGATTATTTACAGTTCCTACTAATGTGGAATTTGCTGATGGTGCTTATGAAGCTGCTATAAAAGTGTCTTTTGATAGAACCAAATTAGCTGTTGGAGAAGATTACTCTATAAAATTAAACGTTCCGGAAAATCCGATTCAGGGAAAAATCAGAACATTCACTTTGACAATAAATAGAGATTATAATTGGCAACTTTTTGCAACTGGAACTTTTACATCCGGATTATTTGGTTCGTGGTCACAAGAATTATATAAAGCGGAAGGATTTAACAAATATAAATTTCCGGAATTATTTGCCGAAGGTTATGATTACAAATTTTCTGTTGCAGAGAATGGTAGTATTTCATTGTTTGGTGGATTGAATTCTAATGGTTTATATGATTTTGTAACTGGATATATTCATCCTACTTACGATATGGTATCTTTATATTTGGATCCGGATATTAATTATTCTTTTTTTGTAGAAACTACGAAAACGGCATGTTTTAACCATTATTATTATGTAGATGCCGGTAATTTTGGTTGGAAGGATGACTCATTTACATGGTAAGTGATTATTTAGAATAATATTAAGGTCCTCTTACATTTTATGTAGGAGGACTTTTGTCTCTATAAATAATCACAGTTTTCATTATTAGAAAAATAAAGAGTTATGAAATGTTTTTTATTTTTAGTGTTCTGTTGTATTCCATTTTCTTTTTTTGCAAAAAATGTCGATGTGATAACAGCAGAGAAAATAGCAAAATTTGTTTTGACCGGTGTCGATACACAAACAAGGAGTAATGAAATAGATGTAAGTTTGATTTGGACAGGTGAAGATGTGTGTACTCGAATGAATAACTCTCCGGCTTATTATGTATTTAATAAAGTTGGTGGTAATGGGTTTGTTATTGTTTCTGGAGATGATATAATAAAACCAATATTGGCATATAGTTACGTCAACAGTTTCCATGTAGAAAATATGCCGGATAATCTAAGAGCCTGGATGGCATATTATCGTGAGCAAATTAATTGGGCACGTGAGGAAAATATTGTATCTGATGAAGAAACGATTTGGGCTTGGGAAAGATTAAGGGATGAAATAGATTCAGCAAAGAATTCGGAAGAGGTATTGATTGAAACCGCTTTGTGGGATCAGACAGCACCTTATAATTTGTTGTGTCCGACTATAAACGGTACACAGGCCCCAACCGGTTGCGTAGCAACAGCCCTGGCTATTGTCATGAAATATAATCGATGGCCTGATCAAGGAAGCGGAATGACTTTTCAGTATACAACGAAACAATATAAACAGACTCTTTCTGCTACTTATAATATTGTTTATGATTGGGATAATATGTTGAATAAATATGAAAAAGGAAATTATTCGACTGAGCAGGCAGAAGCTGTTTCACAACTAATGTATCATTGTGGAGTATTCTCAGAAATGGACTATACTCCCCGATCAAGCGGAGCTCTAACCCTAACAGCAATGGGAGGAATGGTTCGGTATATGAAATATGATAAAAGTATGACTTTGCAATCCCGTGAATGGTATACGGAAGCGGAATGGAATAGTCTTTTAAAGAAGGAACTTGATGCAGGACGCCTTATCATATATGGTGGTAGTAATAACAAAGAGGAAGGACATCAATTTGTGTTAGATGGTTATAAACAGAATGATTACCACGTCAATTGGGGATGGGGTGGCACTGCGAATGGTTATTATTCATTGTCGGCACTGGATCCTGATTCTCAAGGAGTGGGAGGTAATACAGGAGGAGGGTTCACTGTAGGACAGGACGCTGTTATAGGGGTAAAAAAAAGCGAAGAGGGATCCGGTTATTGTGATAATTTAGCTTTTATGTCTGGATTTACGGAATCTGGGGAAATGTTTTCCGGATTGACAACCACGGAAACGACTTTTATCCCTCAAGTTAGGTTTACTGTAAAAGCCGGTTTTTATATAAATTATGGTATACGCAATTTTTCTGGCGCGATTGTTTTAGCTTTAGTCGATAAACATGGGAACATAAAAGAATTCATTACTCGTGAAGTTTCTGTGAATGGTTTAAAAATAGGTTATGGAAGTGGAAATGTATTTTCATGCTCAATAGCTAATATTCCTGAAGAGGGTGATCGGATTTGGATGATGTATAAAAGTCAAGATGGAAATGAATGGAAGAGAGTACGAGGGGATAGAGATACGATAACAGAAATTATAGTAAAAGAATTGTCTGTTTCTGTGGTTGAAAACGCTGATTTTTCTGATGTAAATCTTATTGCTGTTACAAATGACATGACTAAAACTATTTATATAAAATCTCCAATACCTATCCTTGAGTTTTCTTTGGTTGACATAAAGGGACGAATAATCAAAAAAACGGAAGGGCTTGAAAGTGTAGATTATACACTATCATATTCCGATTGTATTGGTGGGACATATATTGTACAAGTTGTCACATCTGCTGGAATGAGTAGTACTAAAGTAATAATAAAGTAAACAAGGTAAAAACTTGTTTGGGGTCCATTCGGCATTTGAGGGTATTTCATTTTATTCATAACCGCATTTTCTTTATTGACAGAAAACTTCCCGTCATCCAATTACATAAATGTAGACGGGCCATAAAACATCGTTTATGAATTAGTAAGAATACATTTCCATAATCAATAGAATTAACTAAGCCAGAGCATATATTATAACAAACATAAGGGGGTGATCAAAATTTAGCTATCCCTTATGTTTGCTATAATTGATGATTGAACCCCAAATGCTATCAAACTACTGGATAAAAGTAGTAATATTCAATGTGATTACAATTTTAAATTAACATTTTATCAT
>OJSO01001019.1_pt1 | contig 20255 bp, 14 predicted proteins | sample 1599521 | NCBI WGS metagenome assembly OJSO01 (sample SAMN04168659, study PRJEB22393) | human gut metagenome | biome: human gut microbiome; feature: stool | host: Homo sapiens | collected 2014-05-12 | reverse complement strand
GCCATTTGGCGGTGGCCATTCTACAGAGATGACACGTAGAAAATAGTTACCGATATAAATAGTTACAGCTAAACGCCTGAAATTACATGTCGAGGGCACTATTTAAAACATTTTTGAGGATTTCCTTATATCGGTAGTTAGTACGCATGCAATTAAAAATGAAATTCCGCGACCATAAACAAAAATAACAAACGGCAATGAGATAAAAATAAGCACAAATAGCCAATACATCTTCTATTCACTTTAAAGGGAATCGCTGAAAAATACGCTCTGTTTAAGGGAATTTACCTTTCTCATAAAGCTATTCCTCCCTTTTCCTGCTGAGAAATCGCCACATTCATCATGACAACATTGTGAAACCCGGCATTAGATGTTAGAAAAAACAATAAACAATGCGATATGCACGCTACTGTTTCGTTGTGAACAACAATCGGTCAAAGAAATGGATAAAATTCACGCAATGCAGTTGTTCATCAAAGTCGCGGAGCTGGAAAGTTTTTCCCGCGCGGCGGATTTCTTTGCTTTGCCAAAGGGAAGTGTTTCGCGCCAGATACAGGCACTGGAACATCAACTTGGCACCCAGCTTCTCCAGCGCACCACGCGACGGGTCAAACTCACGCCAGAAGGCATGACCTATTATCAACGAGCAAAAGATGTGTTGAGTAATCTCAGCGAACTGGACGGTCTGTTTCAACAGGATGCCACCAGTATCAGCGGTAAATTACGCATCGACATCCCGTCAGGAATCGCGAAAAGCCTGTTACTGCCGCGCTTGTCGGAATTTCTCTATCTGCATCCGGGAATTGAGCTGGAACTGAGTAGCCATGACCGTCCGGTAGATATTCTTCATGATGGTTTTGATTGCGTGATACGCACTGGCGCATTACCGGAAGATGGCGTTATCGCCCGTCCCCTCGGTAAACTGACCATGGTCAACTGTGCCAGTCCGCACTATCTGACGCGCTTTGGTTATCCGCAAAGCCCCGATGATCTGACTTCACACGCAATAGTGCGTTATACACCGCACCTGGGTGTACATCCGTTAGGTTTTGAGGTTGCCAGCGTTAATGGCGTCCAGTGGTTTAAGTCTGGCAGCATGTTGACGGTAAACAGTAGCGAAAACTATCTCGCCGCCGGTCTTGCCGGTCTGGGGATTATTCAGATCCCGCGCATTGCCGTGCGCGAAGCCCTGCGTGCCGGGCGGCTTATTGAAGTGTTGCCTGGCTACCGTGCCGAGCCGCTGTCCCTTTCACTGGTTTATCCGCAGCGTCGGGAGCTTTCCCGGCGTGTAAACCTGTTTATGCAGTGGCTGGCTGGCGTAATGAAAGAGTACCTGGACTGACCGACTATACTTTTAAGAATGACCACGACAGAAGGACAAAAGAGCGGATGACGCAGGAAAACGAGATCAAACGTCCCACCCAGGATCTGGAGCACGAGCCGATTAAGCAGTTGGATAATAGCGAGAAAGGCGGCAAAGTTAGCCAGGCGCTGGAAACCGTCACCACCACTGCCGAGAAAGTCCAACGCCAACCGGTTATTGCGCACCTGATTCGCGCGACAGAACGCTTTAACGATCGGCTGGGTAACCAGTTTGGTGCGGCTATCACCTATTTCTCATTTTTGTCGATGATCCCCATTTTGATGGTGTCGTTTGCCGCAGGGGGCTTTGTGCTCGCCTCCCATCCGATGTTGCTACAGGATATCTTCGACAAAATTCTGCAAAACATCAGCGATCCGACGCTAGCCGCCACATTGAAAAACACCATCAACACCGCCGTTCAGCAGCGTACGACTGTAGGGCTTGTCGGTCTGGCAGTGGCACTTTATTCCGGCATCAACTGGATGGGTAACCTGCGTGAAGCGATTCGCGCCCAGTCACGCGATTTCTGGGTAAAATATCTGCGTGATTTTATTTCGCTGATTGGTTTGTTGATTGCGCTGATTGTGACGCTTTCTATCACCTCGGTTGCCGGTTCTGCGCAGCAAATGATTATTAGCGCCCTGCACCTGAACAGCATTGAGTGGCTGAAACCGACATGGCGGTTGATTGGCGTGGCGATTTCCATCTTCGCCAACTATCTGCTTTTCTTCTGGATCTTCTGGCGGTTGCCGCGCCACCGTCCGCGCAAAAAAGCCCTGATCCGCGGAACATTTCTGGCTGCTATTGGTTTTGAAGTGATTAAAATCGTGATGACCTACACCCTGCCATCGTTGATGAAATCACCCTCTGGCGCAGCATTTGGTTCCGTGCTGGGGCTGATGGCATTTTTCTACTTCTTCGCCCGTTTGACGCTGTTTTGCGCGGCGTGGATTGCCACCGCCGAATATAAAGACGACCCGCGAATGCCGGGGAAAACACAGCCTTAAAATAGGCCGGATGCGGCGTACGAATTTATCCGGCCTGGCTCCCCGTAGGCCGGATAAGATGCGCCAGCATCGCATCCGGCTATAATGCGCACATAACCTCTTGAAACTCTTTCCCAGAGCCTCTTTAGCCATCTATTCAGGAGCAAACAATTTCATTCCAACTCATAACCCCAGCATATAAATCCAGTTGGTAACTTTTATTTAACCTAAAACCAGTTTAATCCACCATTTATAAAATTATGTGAAGCATTTCATAGAAGAAAAATCACTGGCCTAAACATTATTCCCTTTTTGCCTGATTTTTGACCATTTCCGCGATTTGTTACACATTGAAATATCACTTTTGCTGTGCGTAATATGGCTATTCGTTAGCCAAAAAATAAGAAAAGATTATGCAAGCAACAGCCACAACACTCGACCACGAGCAAGAATACACGCCGATCAACTCGCGTAATAAAGTCCTTGTCGCCTCTCTCATTGGCACGGCCATTGAGTTCTTCGACTTTTACATTTACGCCACTGCGGCCGTTATTGTGTTTCCGCATATCTTCTTCCCGCAGGGCGATCCAACGGCAGCAACGCTACAGTCGCTCGCCACCTTCGCCATCGCCTTCGTCGCGCGCCCCATTGGCTCTGCCGTTTTTGGTCATTTTGGCGATCGCGTTGGGCGTAAAGCGACGCTGGTCGCCTCGTTGCTAACGATGGGGATTTCGACCGTGGTGATTGGTCTGCTGCCAGGCTATGCCACGATTGGTATTTTCGCCCCGCTGCTGCTGGCGCTGGCTCGATTTGGTCAGGGTCTGGGCTTAGGTGGTGAATGGGGCGGCGCGGCGCTGCTGGCGACTGAAAACGCCCCACCGCGCAAACGTGCATTGTACGGCTCCTTCCCGCAGCTGGGCGCACCGATTGGCTTCTTCTTTGCCAACGGCACTTTCTTGCTGCTTTCCTGGCTACTGACCGACGAGCAGTTTATGAGCTGGGGCTGGCGTGTGCCATTTATCTTCTCGGCGGTGCTGGTCATTATCGGCCTGTATGTTCGCGTGTCGCTGCATGAGTCGCCGGTGTTTGAGAAAGTCGCTAAAGCGAAAAAACAGGTGAAGATCCCGCTGGGTACGCTGCTGACCAAACATGTTCGCGTAACCGTACTGGGTACGTTCATTATGCTGGCAACCTATACGCTGTTTTACATCATGACGGTCTACTCTATGACCTTTAGTACCGCCGCCGCGCCAGTTGGGCTTGGCCTGCCGCGTAACGAAGTGTTGTGGATGCTGATGATGGCAGTTATTGGTTTTGGCGTGATGGTGCCAGTCGCCGGATTACTGGCTGATGCCTTTGGTCGCCGTAAAAGCATGGTGATCATCACCACGCTGATCATCCTGTTCGCGCTATTCGCCTTTACCCCTTTGCTCGGTTCTGGCAACCCGATTCTGGTTTTTGCCTTTCTGCTGCTGGGGTTAAGTCTGATGGGGCTGACCTTCGGTCCGATGGGCGCGCTGTTACCAGAGCTGTTCCCGACAGAAGTGCGTTACACCGGAGCATCGTTCTCTTACAACGTATCGTCGATTCTCGGGGCTTCCGTTGCGCCGTATATCGCAGCCTGGTTGCAGACTAACTACGGGTTAGGTGCGGTGGGGCTATATCTGGCGGCGATGGCTGGCTTGACGTTAATCGCCCTGCTGCTGACCCATGAGACGCGACATCAGTCGTTGTAATAAGAGTGAAAAGCCTGATGCGCTACGCTTATCAGGCCAGAATTTCCATACAATATATTGAATTCGCAAGGATTTGTAAGCCGGAGGCGTTCACGCCGCATCCGGCATGAACAAAGCACACTTTGCCAACAATCTAAATCTGTTTAATTGCCGGATGTCAGACATCCGGCAATTATCATCACTTCTTCATCTGCGACAAAATTGTCCTGCACTGATTAGCCTCCCCTTCGGAAGGTGAGATCAGCGCCAGTAACGCCGCCGCCGGTGTTACCAGCGTTGCCAGTGCCGCCGCAACGGCTCCGCGAGCAATCAACGGCCCGGCTTTCACCCCAGCCTGCGGATTTTTAAACGTCCCACGTACATACAGCGGCGAACGCAATGTGATAATCCGAATCCCTTTACTCTCCGGATCAATAGTCAAATCCAGCTGTTCCGAAGCAAAACTTGCCGTACCGGTAACGTTAATCAACGCGTTCTCAGTATCGAAAGCAAAAATCTGCGGGCGCGCCACGCCGTTGGCAATATCCAGATTCGCCGCCGCGCAGTTCACCCGCACCTCATCATCACCAAATATCGCACCGACAATGTAGTTGCCGACATTCAGCCCAACAATCTCCATCAGGTTGCGGCTCACCAGCCCGTCATTCATCAACAGTTTCAGGTTGCCGTTACTGTTGCCTAAAAGCGCCGCCACCGAGTTACCGCTACCGCGCAGTTCCGCGTCACCGTTCATTTCCCCCAGCGTCTTCTGCATCAGTTCTACATCGGGCATCAGTTCTTTCAGTTTCAGTCGACGAGCCTGAATATCTGCCCGCCCCTGCATCGGCTTTTTATCGCCTTCCAGATGAATATTCGCCGCAATGCTGCCGCCCGCTATGCCAAATTTCAGCGGTTGCAGGCGCAGGTCAGCATTTTTGAGGATGATATGAGTAGAAAGATCGCTAATCGGCAGGCTGCTGCCATGCTCAATGCGCCGCCCTTTGAAGCGAACATCGGCATCCATAACGTCCCATTTATCGGTTTCGAAGCGGTCATAAGGCAGCACTTTGCCCGCAGGCTGAACGCTTTTTTCGCCCTTCTTCTGTTCAGACCGTTTCGACTTTTCTGCCCCTTTCCCGGAATCAACGCCAATCAACGGTCCCAGGTCCGCCAGCCGCAATTGCCGCGACTCGACATCACCTTCCAGTTTTGGTCGTGGCTTGCCGGTGGTGTAGATCAGAGAACCGTGGATATCGCTATCGCCAATGCGCCCATTAAAACCGCGATAATCAAAGACCGACGATTTTTCAGTATCGATTTTCGCTACCAGCCGACCATCCGTTTCAAACGGCGGTGTATCGGGCAGCAGAACGCCCGTCAGTTCATAGAGATCACCCAGCGAATCGCCAGAAAATTTAAGCCGTAAATCGACACCCCCCATCTTCATTGGGTCATTCACAACGCCATCAAAAGCAACACGGGTGTTACCAGAGCGGAAATCAGCCTGTACCGGAAACGGCGTTCCTTCGCCACGCAGCGCCAGCATACCGCCTATTTTTCCCGTACCAGTGAGCGGTTCACCGTTATAACGTCCCTGCGCCTTCAGGCCAAAAACGTAATCGCCCACCTTTTCTTTATCCGCTTTACCTTTCGATCCGGTAACTTCGCTGAACGACAGCGGCTTGCCTAACGGATCGACAAAAATTTCCAGATCCGCTTTGCTTACTTTGTCATCAATGGCGATCCGCCCTTGATCGAACAGAATATTATCCAGCCGAAACGACCACGCCGACGGCTTTGCATTCGCGTCTTTGTTGTCATCGTTGGCGAGATTAAACGTCCAGTTATTGTTCTTTTCGGAGAGGCGAATCAGGCGCGCGTCGGGCTTTTCGAGCTTGATCCACGGCAACCAGACCGTTTTGGTCAGCAGCGCCAGCGGGGCCAGCGTCGCTTCTACTCGCGGCAAATGCACCATTGTGACTTCGGGAATATCCGGTGGATTGCCAAGAATGATGTCTTCCGCGTGTACATGGGGCCACGGCACCCAGCTGCGCCAGCCAGTTTCTTGTTTTTGCCGCTCCCACACCACGCCCAGATCGCCAAGAAAGCCCCTGAAATCGCAGCGGTTATTTTGCCTGCCTTGCTCATCGTTCGCTTCCTCATATTCTTTCTGTGCCAGTCCTAAAGATAGTCCAGCCAGGCGGAAAATGAGGCAGCTTATAGCGCCAGAACCGCCGTATTCAGCGTTTCTATCGGTGCCGGGCGTGAAAGAAACCAGCCTTGTGCGGCGAATGCGGGCGAGTTCTGAACATCACGCCACTCTTCTGGTGTTTCTACGCCCTCGACAATCACCCCGCGACAATAGCGATTCATTAGATGTAAAAGCTGAGAAAAGAGTGTGCGTCCTTCCGGTGACTGACGCAGCATCACAAACAGTTCTCGCGCGATTTTGATGTAGTCATAACGCACTTCACTTAGTGCAGAGAAATTTGCCATCCCGGTACCAAAATCATCCAGCCACAGCGGGCCAAATTCACACATCGAGGCAAAGGTTGAATCTTTCGGCAGGCGGATGTGTTCCACCAGTTCGAAACGCAGCCAGGGAAGCTCCTCAATCTGGCGCAGGATTTTTGGTTGCTGACGCAGGGCGATGAGCGTAGGGCCATCAATATTGACCGATGCCAGCAGGCCGTGCTCTACAAAGAAGTCGGCTTTTTGCGCCAGCAAATCAATCTGCTCTTTCACAACCTCCATCCGATGGCTAACGGTGATTTCAGTAAAATAGCGATCCGGCGGCAGGCGTTGCGAAGGGTTCAAGGGATGCGTGACCACCGTTAATAGCTCCACGGCCATTAACCGCCCGCATGTTTGATAGATCGGCTGCCAGGTGTAAGCACGCTCACACTGCAACCAAAAACGCCGTTCCTGCAAGCTCTCGATGCTTGCTTCAGGGTTGCTTATTCGCTGGATAACCTGCCTTATCATCAAAGATGTCCTGTGTTTAAAAGTGATGCTGCCCGGACTCGACAAAGATTATCGGCGCGCAAAGGCAGAACTTTACCGCCTGGCCGGGGTAAATTTCCCCACTCCACAACGGAATCTTTCAGGAATACGTTCTGGCTCAAAAAAATAATGGAACACTGTTTTAATATGGTTGACCAGCAAACCACCACAGCGCAAACTAACGCTAATTTTTTACAGATCAGGTTCACAACTATGTCCAAAAAGATTGCCGTGATTGGCGAATGCATGATTGAGCTTTCCGAGAAAGGCGCGGACGTTAAGCGCGGTTTCGGGGGCGATACCCTGAACACTTCCGTCTATATCGCCCGTCAGGTCGATCCTGCGGCATTAACCGTTCATTACGTAACGGCGCTGGGAACGGACAGTTTTAGCCAGCAGATGCTGGACGCCTGGCGCGGCGAGAACGTTGATACTTCCCTGACCCAACGGATGGAAAACCGTCTGCCGGGCCTTTACTACATTGAAACCGACAGCACCGGCGAACGTACGTTCTACTACTGGCGTAACGAAGCCGCCGCCAAATTCTGGCTGGAGAGTGAGCAATCCGCGACGATTTGCGAAGAGCTGGCGAATTTCGATTATCTCTACCTGAGCGGGATTAGCCTGGCGATCTTAAGCCCGACCAGCCGCGAAAAGCTGCTTTCCCTGCTGCGCGAATGCCGCGCCAACGGCGGAAAAGTGATTTTCGACAATAACTATCGTCCGCGCCTGTGGGCCAGCAAAGAAGAGACACAGCAGGTGTACCAACAAATGCTGGAATGCACGGATATCGCCTTCCTGACGCTGGACGATGAAGACGCGCTGTGGGGTCAACAGCCGGTGGAAGACGTCATTGCGCGCACCCATAACGCGGGCGTGAAAGAAGTGGTGGTGAAACGCGGGGCGGATTCTTGCCTGGTGTCCATTGCTGGTGAAGGGTTAGTGGATGTTCCGGCGGTAAAACTGCCGAAAGAAAAAGTGATCGATACCACCGCAGCTGGCGACTCTTTCAGTGCCGGTTATCTGGCGGTACGTTTGACGGGCGGCAGTGCGGAAGACGCAGCGAAACGCGGGCACCTGACCGCAAGTACCGTTATTCAGTATCGCGGCGCGATTATCCCGCGTGAAGCGATGCCAGCGTAAAAGCAGCATATGCAAAAGGCTGGATAGAGTGTTACCCCCCTATCCAGCTCATCCATAAATACCTGATGGTTGTGCTAACTCATCACCATCAGGCATTACTGTGCAGGTGGAATATCCGTCACTTCAGGATGTACGTCATCCGTGGCGACAGATGTGGCGGCAGCCGCAGTCGATGGGGCCATGATTTGATCCCAGGCCGCCTGCAACGCTTTCATGTTAAATTCCGGCTCGCCTTTCGGCTGCAGCAGTATTAACGCCATATCATTCGACAACTGCTGACGCAGATCCTGATTTAACATCTCCACCGTCAGGCTGTTAAGGAAATCCTGACGCAGTTTCTGATATTGCTCCGGCGCGATATCGACAACCTGATTTTGCAACGAACGCATCCGCTGCCCCATCAGAATATCGGTATCAGCTCGCGCATAGGCGGCAAACAGCTTCTGCAGCTCCAGTTTCTTTTGCGCCACTAACGCATTGACCTCTTCTCCCGGCAGACCTTTATCGCGAACCTTCGCCAGTTCACGCGCCACCAGATTAAGGTTGCTGTTCAGCTTGTCGTTTGGTGATTCGATGTTGATGGCACACTGCGCACGCAGATACAGCACACGACAGTCAAATCCAAGACCGATGTCTTTACTGTTACTGGCGCTTAACGCTTGCTGAACATGCCAGAACAGCGCCTCACGGGCCAGGTCCGCACGCCAGTAGCGCAGCAGTGCGGCTGATTCACGAATCGGCTGCCACGGCGTATCCCACATGATAGATAACCGGTCCTGACGCACCGCGTCGGTCATAATACTCACCGCTTCCGCACGCAGCGGAGAAAGCGTCGGCACCGGAGCCGGTGTTTCACGTTTGCCTTTCAGTTCGCCAAACGTTTTATTGATTTGGTCGACGACCGAGCGCGCATCCACGTTTCCCACCACCAGCAGCGTCATTGCATCCGGGGTGTACCATTTCTGATAGAAATCTTTAATCTTTTCCGCTTCAACGGGTTGTTTCAGCGGATCGGCAGGATCGTGACCTAACAAGGTTGATCCTTTCAGACGATAACGCCACCAGCCCTCTTTAGTATCGGCAGGCCAGGTTGCCACCATGTCCTGACTTTGCAACGCATGGTTGATGGTTTCTGGCGTGATAGTCAGTTTGCCAGTGGCATTTGCCAGATAAGAGAGCGCCTCTTTCAGCAAGTCGTTACGGTTATTGGGCAAACTCAGATTAAACAGCGTGGTGTCATAAGAGACAATTACCGGCGGCATCGGGCGTTTAGGGTCGATCCCCTGCTGCCACAATGAACGCGCCTGCGCTGCGTCAAGGCCACCGCTTTGCGTTAGCGCAATACGAGGGATGGCGTGACTGTAACCGCTCTGTTGTGTACTTTCGGCGAGCGAACCGGTATTAACCAGCAGGCGAATTTCAACACGATCGCTGGGACGCTGGGGTGTAGTCAGCACTTGCCACTGTAAACCGTTGGAAAGCGTCCCCTGTTGCCATGCTGGATCAGGCTGGAGCGCATCTGCCTGCACATAGCCAGCAGTGGCCATCATCAGCAAACCGCCCGCTAAAAGTCGAATTTTTGTGCCCTGCATGTGAACCCCTGATCAACTATCCTGGTAATAAAAAACTGCCCGTTGTCGGTCAGTCTAAATGACGTTAAAAACACTTCGTGTTAGACCGCAAGAACATGAAAATGTCACGGAAGAAGTGAAATAAACCTGAACTCACCCAGGTGGTAAGTTCAGGCACAGGGGTCAATTATGCGCAAACACCCGCACTCGGGGAAGGGAGTGCGGGCATAAGTGGTGAGATTAAGAGGATAATTCGTGCGTTTTGCCATCCGGCGCACGATTATTCAGCACATCGTCCAGCTTTTTATGGTCCAGTTCTTTGACCCATTTAGCGACGACGACAGTTGCCACACCATTACCGACCAGGTTAGTCAGCGCACGTGCTTCAGACATAAAGCGGTCAATACCAAGAATCAGTGCCAGACCCGCAACCGGCAAGTGACCCACCGCAGAGATCGTCGCGGCCAGAACAATGAAGCCACTCCCGGTCACACCCGCTGCACCTTTTGAGGAGAGCAGGAGCACCACCAACAGGGTTATCTGATGGAAGATATCCATATGGCTGTTGGTTGCCTGAGCGATAAACACCGCCGCCATCGTCAGATAGATTGATGTCCCATCAAGGTTAAACGAGTAGCCCGTGGGTATAACCAACCCGACAACCGACTTCCGGCAGCCCAGTTTTTCCATCTTATCGAGCATACGCGGCAGCGCGGATTCAGAAGAAGACGTACCCAGTACGATCAGCAGTTCTTCACGGATATAGCGGATGAATTTGAAAATGCTGAAGCCGGTTGCGCGAGCAATGGAGCCCAGAACCACAACCACAAACAGAATACAGGTGATGTAGAAGCAGATTATCAGCTGACCCAGTTGCACCAGCGTTCCGACGCCATATTTACCGATGGTAAAGGCCATGGCCCCGAAAGCACCGATCGGCGCCAGGCGCATGATCATATTGATGATGCCGAAAATAACCTGCGAGAAGCTTTCAATCACGTTGAAAATCATCTGGCCTTTGCTGCCCAGACGGTGCAGCGCAAAACCAAACATTACCGCAAACAGTAATACCTGCAGGATGTTACCGCTGGCGAACGCGCCAATCACGCTACCCGGGATAATATCCATCAGGAAGCCTACGATCCCCTGGTCTTTTGCCTGTTCAGCGTAAATGGCAACCGCTTTAGCGTCCAGCGTCGCCGGATCGACGTTCATTCCGGCACCGGGTTGCACCACGTTGACGATGATAAGGCCGATGATCAGCGCAATCGTACTGACAATTTCAAAATAGAGCAGTGCAACCGCACCGGTGCGGCCTACTGCTTTCATACTTTCCATGCCTGCAATGCCGGTCACGACAGTACAGAAGATGACAGGTGCGATGACCATCTTGATGAGCTTAACGAAAGCATCACCAAGCGGCTTCATTTGGGCGCCTAATTCAGGGTAGTAATGGCCAAGGAGAATACCAATGGCAATTGCTGTCAGGACCTGAAAGTAAAGGCTTTTGAATATAGAGGTCTTCATAGGGTGTCCTTAAAGTAAAAACCACAGGTCTTGTAAGGTTTTGTTTAACCTGCGGCCTTAAAGTAACACCCACTCAACATGACAGAAATGCACCTGGATCATAATTGATACAAAAATGTTAAAAATTTTGAGCTGGCTCGCACAAGCGAGACCTTTTTTAACTTTTGTAATCAGCGCTTTCCGGTGCCAGATAACGTTCTTCAAAGATATTTGCCGGAACGGGTCGGGCAAACAGGAATCCTTGCGCCACTTCCACCCCGGCTTTTGATAACCATTCGCGTTGCGCTTCGGTTTCAACGCCTTCGGCGATCATCTGCAAGTTGAGGCTATGTGCCAGCTGAATGATGGCGGAGATCATGCTGCAATCTTCGGGCACGCCATCGACAAACATCTTATCGATTTTGAGTACATCCACCGGCAGCGACTTCATATGCTGTAGCTGTCGCAGGCCCGCATACCCCATGCCAAAGTCGTCCAGGGCGATGCGCACGCCCGCGTTGCGCAGCGGTCGCAAAATGGCCACTGCGGCGTGGGGATCGTCAATATGCCGGCTTTCAGTCACTTCCAGAATTAATGTGCCTGGCTTAATGCGATAGCGCGTCAACAGCTCCAGCAGATCAGACACCATACTTGGGTGCATCAACTGGAGAGCGGATAAATTCACCGAGAGCGGCAGCATGAGACCGCGTTCTTGCCAGGCTGACAGCTGGCGGCATGTTTCTTCCAGCACCCAATAACCGACGGTCACCATCAGACCACAAGACTCAATTCTGTCGATTAACCCTTCCGGCAGCTCCCAGCTACCGTCCGGCTGCTGCATCCGCAATAATGCTTCTGCGCTCAATACCTTGCCGCTGGACATCTCTACCTGGGGCTGCATCCAGAGCGCAAATTGCTGGTTATCCATGGCGGTTAAAATATCGTTCTCTTGGGTTAAACGCTGCTGCGCCTCTTCCATCTGCAACGGATCAAAGAACTGAATTTGGTTTTTACCTTTATGACGCGACGTTAACACGGCTGACATGGCGCGGCGGTAGAGCTGCTCTGCGGTTAAATCACCATAAAACATCGCCACCCCAATGTTGCAGGTAGGACGTAGTTGAATACCCTGAATCGGTAACCGCTCATTAACGATAGTGAGTACTTGCTGACCTAGCGTAATAGCGTGCCAGGGTTCTTTTACACCATGGGCGATAATGGCAAAGTCATAGCCACTCACCTGGGTAAGCACCATCCTGGGAGCCAATACCGACTTCAGTTTTTCGACCAGCGTAAGTAACAGGATTTCTCGCTGGGTTTCGGTTAACACACCCGCGGTGTCACGTAGGGTTTCGCAGGTGACAATCATCAGCGCCGTCGTCTGTTGGCGGGTAACAACCTGCTCCAGCAGCCCCATTAAAAACGACTTATTGGGCAGTTCGGAAACCGGGAAACGCATTGCTAAGTCGCTTTGATCTTCGCTATGTCGCTGAATCAACTGCTGATTAAGATTGTAGCTACGCACCAGCATACCAATCTCATCATCCTGATGTAGACGCGGCAATGCCAGTTGATAACCAATCAGGTCCTGCTGTTGAATGTCGTTCAGCTCACGGGCTATTTTACGTAAGGGGTGCACAATCAAGCGGTTAATGCACCAGGAGATAGCGACGGTCAGTATTAGCGACAAAAGTAAGTAAATGGTCACTAACGTCGAGAGCGTACTCATCACGAATTTGTACATGCGGTACGAATCCGCCTGCAGCACCAGATACGCCAGCGGTTGTGGGTTAGCGGAACGTTCAAGAGAATAGATCGGCAGCGAAATTTGTACCGGAAGCTCAAACAGGCGGGTCACCGTAACCGGAACCGGACGTTCGGGTATAAAGCTCATCCGCAGCGCCTGAAACTGATTAGGCAGCACCACATCGGCGCGACTTACCACGCCTGCTGGCCGAATACTTCTTAAAATAGCTTCCGCTTCGGGAATATCCCCTTTCAGGATAGTGTTCGACAGAGGTTCACGAACAGAGCGAGCGATACTTTCCAGTTGCGTAGCCGTGTTATAGCGGTTTTGCTGGACCAGATGGAACAACAAAACGGTGCAAAAAATAAAAACGAACACCATAACAACGGCCGCAACCATTGCCATCTGCTTAATTGTTAACGAGCGACTGACACGCAAACTGACTCTCCACGGATAGACGAAACTGCCGTCAGAGTATACCCGATCGTAGCGGTATTAAGAGAGGCGGTATCTGAAAACTTCCCAGCGTGCATTATCGCGACAGGATAGGCACCTGGCGACGAGATTTATCTGCATTTAAGCCGAAAAAGGCCGCAAGGTTAGTCCCTGCGGCCTGGTTCGGGCGCATGTTGCCATTACGGCAGGCAGACGCCCGCAAAGTGCATTACTTCCTGTTACGCAGCCAGTTCACAATCAAGCTGGCAATAATGCCAGCGATAATTGGAGCCGCTAAATCGTGCCAGAAAGCCACGCCTAACTGTGCGAGCGTCATATAGCCGCCTGTGTTGCAATGGCAACTGTTCGCGGCTATTCTTGAACTGTTGAGGATCAAGGTTAGCCCCCGTTTTGTTGCCAGGTTTATACCGAACAACGTGCGGGGGTTTTCTCTTTCCAGCAACCGATGCCGCCGGGGATCAAGCCCCCGCAACATCGCGCCTCACCGGGTAAACCCGGCTTGCTGCTGATTCTACGGTAACACTTCCGTCTCATCACCCCGGAGTGATCCAGTCTGCGTAAAGCCTCGCAATTACGGCTTAATAAATCCGCCAATCGTTGGAAAGTTTCTTGCCAACTGGCAACTTTCCTGACGGCCACCCGCACGATAAAACCACTAACACATTGATATCCATTAGTTTATTTTCTGGCACAGCGATTGCTACATGACTGTGAGCTGTTCTGTTCCGAATCAAAGGAGATATCATGTCTGACTGTCGTACTTACGGATTCAACACCCAGATCGTTCACGCGGGGCAACAACCCGACCCTTCAACTGGCGCGCTCAGTACGCCTATTTTCCAGACTTCAACGTTTGTTTTTGACAGCGCCGAACAAGGTGCCGCCCGCTTTGCGCTCGAAGAGTCCGGGTACATTTACACCCGCTTGGGTAACCCTACCACTGATGCGCTGGAGAAAAAGCTGGCGGTACTGGAACGAGGTGAAGCCGGGCTGGCAACCGCGTCCGGTATTTCTGCTATCACCACAACGCTGTTGACGCTTTGTCAGCAGGGTGACCATATCGTTTCCGCCAGCGCGATTTACGGTTGTACCCACGCGTTTTTGTCGCACAGCATGCCGAAGTTTGGGATTAACGTCAGCTTTGTCGACGCGGCAAAGCCTGAAGAAATCCGCGCCGCCATGCGCCCGGAAACCAAAGTTGTATATATCGAAACGCCCGCTAACCCGACGTTGTCGCTGGTCGACATTGAAACGGTAGCCGGTATCGCCCATCAGCAAGGCGCATTGCTGGTGGTGGATAACACCTTTATGTCGCCGTACTGTCAGCAGCCTTTGCAACTGGGCGCAGATATTGTGGTGCACAGCGTCACCAAATATATCAACGGTCACGGGGATGTGATTGGCGGCATCATTGTTGGTAAGCAGGAGTTTATCGACCAGGCGCGGTTTGTTGGCCTGAAAGATATCACCGGCGGCTGCATGAGTCCTTTCAATGCGTGGTTGACGCTGCGCGGCGTTAAAACGCTGGGCATTCGTATGGAGCGTCACTGTGAAAATGCGCTGAAAATCGCCCGCTTCCTCGAAGGGCATCCGTCCATTACCCGGGTGTATTATCCAGGCCTGTCATCGCATCCGCAGTATGAGCTGGGCCAGCGACAAATGAGCCTGCCAGGTGGAATTATCAGCTTCGAAATCGCCGGCGGCCTCGAGGCTGGCAGACGGATGATCAATTCTGTAGAATTATGCCTCCTCGCGGTCAGTCTCGGTGATACCGAAACCCTCATTCAGCACCCAGCGTCTATGACACATTCGCCCGTTGCGCCAGAGGAACGGCTTAAAGCAGGTATTACCGACGGGCTTATCCGTCTTTCTGTGGGTCTTGAAGATCCAGAAGATATTATTAACGACCTTGAACACGCCATCAGAAAGGCAACATTCTGACCAATATGGCCTGAACCGACGCCGTTCGGTTCAGGTTGTTGAGAATCAAGGCACAACAGTCTGGCAATACGCGCAATCCTCTTTCGGGGAGAACGTGTATTTTGGGCAGGGGGTTCTATGCAGGACAACACATTACAATTAAGCAACAATACAGCAACCGCCGTACCATTCTCAAAAAAAATACCGTTTACGAAATACGATTTTGGCTGGGTATTACTGTGCATAGGCATGGCCATTGGTGCCGGAACGGTACTGATGCCGGTACAAATTGGCTTAACCGGCATTTGGGTATTTATCGTCGCCTTTATTATTGCTTATCCGGCAACTTATATTGTGCAGGATATTTATTTAAAAACATTATCAGAAAGTGAAACCTGCAATGACTATACGGATATTATAAGTCATTATCTGGGAAAAAACTGGGGCGTATTTCTTGGTGTCATCTATTTTCTGATGATTATTCACGGCATATTTATTTATTCCTTATCCGTGGTTTTTGACAGCGCCTCATACATCAAAACCTTCGGCTTGACCGAGACCGATCTTTCACAGTCGATAATCTACAAAGTGGCCATTTTTACCGTGCTGGTCGCCATTGCTTCCGGGGGAGAAAAACTGCTGTTCAAAATCTCCGGCCCGATGGTAGTGGTCAAAGTGGGTATCATCATCGTATTTGGTTTTGCGATGGTTCCGCACTGGAACTTCGCTAATATCAGCGCCTTCCCTGAAGCCTCGGTGTTCTTTCGCGATGTGCTGCTGACTATCCCGTTCTGCTTCTTCTCCGCGGTGTTTATTCAGGTGTTGAACCCTATGAACATCGCTTACCGCAAACGGGTGGCGGACCGGGTACTGGCCACACGTATGGCTATACGCACGCATCGGATCAGTTACATTACGCTGATTGCGGTCATCCTGTTTTTCTCTTTTTCTTTTACCTTTTCCATTAGCCATGAAGAAGCCGTTTCAGCCTTCGAACAAAATATTTCCGCACTGGCGCTGGCGGCACAGGTCATTCCGGGACAGATTATTCATATCACATCAACGGTATTAAATATCTTCGCCGTATTAACCGCGTTCTTTGGTATTTATTTGGGATTCCACGAGGCGATCAAAGGAATTATTCTTAACGTACTGAGCCGCGTTATTGATGTGGAAAAAATTAATCCTCTGGTGCTTACGCTGGGTATTTGTACCTTTATTGTTATCACCCTGGTGATTTGGGTATCATTTCGCGTGTCAGTACTGGTGTTCTTCCAGTTAGGCAGCCCGCTGTACGGGATTGTGTCGTGTATTATTCCGTTTTTCCTGATCTATAAAGTCACACAGCTGGAAAAACTACGCGGGCTGAAAACCTGGCTAATCCTGTTGTACGGGATCCTGCTGTGCCTGTCGCCATTACTGAAGCTGATTGAATAACCCGCGTAAACTGCGCCGTCAGCTCCTGGCGGCGCTTAGCTCACACTCTCCAGTTGATAGCTGCGAATTTTATTCAGTACCGTGGTATGTGATACCCCCAGCGCTTTGGCGATATGCCGCGACGACACATTCTCTTCCATCATCTGTTCAATAAGCTGGCGTTCCGCATACAAAACCTGCTCTTTAAAAGGACGTTCTGTCGGGCCTTGCTCAGCGGCGGGCAAATTCACCATCCCTAATTCTTCGGGCGTAATGACATCGGATTCCGCCATTAGCATCAGACGAATAATGGTATTTTCCAGTTCGCGCACATTTCCCGGCCAGCTGTGATGGTGCAAGGCATCAAAACAAGCTTTATCCAGAATGATCCGCCGCTGGAATTCCTCTGCGTATTTCTGCACAAAGTGGCGAATCAACAGACTGATATCCTGAGGACGCTCCCGCAAGGGCGGAATAGTCAGGGAAAGTACATTGATGCGGTAATAGAGATCGGCGCGCAGCAGACGTTGTTCCACCATATCTTCCAGATTGGCGTTGGTTGCCACAATAATGCGTACATTAACCGGAATAATTTGCGCCCCGCCAACGCGACGGATCCCGCCATCCTGCAAGACGCGCAATAATTTAGCCTGTAAGGCCAGCGACATTTCACCAAACTCATCGAGAAAAAGGGTGCCTTTATCGGCCATTTCAAACAGCCCTTTTTTGCCTTTACAATCCGCGCCGCTAAAAGCCCCTTTCTCATAGCCAAAGAATTCACTCTCCATAAGCGACTCAGGTAGTGCAGAGCAGTTGACCGGAATAAACGGATAAAAACGTCGCTGCCCGGAATTATGGATAGCCCGGGCCAGCAGCTCTTTGCCGGTACCCGTATCGCCACGGATCAGAACGGTATATTTGCTGTCAGCAATTTTTATCGCCTTTTCGATAAGCGCGTGCATGCTATGGCTGCTGCAAATAATGTCAGAGAAATAACGTGGGCGTTCCGACTCCGGCGTTGACAGCTCGCTTATCTCCTCACAGAGGTAGGCGACATTAATAATATCGGCGCGCTGGCTTAAACAGGATTGCACACAGGAAATATCCTGTAGCTGGCGGCACCAGGATTTAATCAGGATCCGTCCAGGTGTGACTTTCATGGAGATGATATTGATATCGCAGCAGGAAAATTCCTTCAGGACATCCTCAACCATCGACAGACGATCAATTGTTTTAATATCCCAGCGTATCGTGACCACATTTGCTCCTGATAGTTAGCAACTGCGAAATAGATATTTCTGTGACGAGAGGAAACCTGACTACATTTTAGACGCTGTGGAATAATGTTCTGCCAGAGGACTCACATTGTGGACGGAAAAACAAAATATAAAAAAACCGGAGCACAAGGCTCCGGTTATCGGGTCATAACCCACGTTTATTGCTGTGGGTTTTCGTCCTGGTCAACGGCGAAACAGGCCACCAGCTGACCGCCATAGTCTTTTAACTGTGGCTGAAGCTGAGTACACGGACCAAAGCGACGGCGGCAACGGGCGTTGAATGCGCAGCCTGGTGGTGGATTCAGCGGGCTTGGCAGCTCACCGGTCAGCTTGATACGCTCGCGGCGATCGTCCGGGTTCAGGCGCGGCGTTGCGGAGAGCAGCGCCTGAGTGTACGGATGCCGTGGATTATTGAAGATCTGATCCTTGGTTCCTTTTTCCACACAGCGGCCTAAATACATCACCATCACTTCATCGGCAATGTGCTCTACCACCGACAGGTCGTGCGAGATAAAGACGTATGACAGCCCCAGTTCCTGTTGCAAGTCCATCATCAGGTTCAGCACCTGCGCACGTACGGAAACGTCCAGCGCCGAGACCGGTTCGTCGGCAATCACCACATCCGGGTCAAGCATCAGACCGCGGGCAATGGCGATACGCTGACGCTGGCCGCCGGAGAACATATGCGGATAGCGGTCGTAGTGCTCGGTTTTCAGCCCCACTTTCGCCATCATCGCCAGCGCTTTTTCACGACGCTCCTCTTTGCTGAGCGTGGAGTTGATCAGCAACGGCTCTTCCAGAATCTGCCCTACTTTTTTACGCGGGTTCAGGGAACCATAGGGGTTCTGGAACACTATCTGGATTTTCTGCCGACGTAGCTTCTGCGCCTGCGGGTCATGCTTGAGTAAATCCTGACCCTGGTAATACAGCTCACCGCCAGTCGGGATTTCAATCATCGTCAGCAGACGGCCAAGGGTGGATTTCCCACAGCCCGACTCACCTACCACCGCCAGCGTTTTACCGCGCTCCAGAGTAAAGGAAACGCCATCCAGCGCTTTCACCAGGCGTTCCGGGGCGAACATGCCCTTCTTCACCGGGTAGTGTTTTTTCAGGTCAATTGCCTGCAACAGCGGCTGTTGCGCGGCGGCCTTTTGCGTACTCATAGCCCAGGCCTCCCGGCATCATCAAGTGGGTAGTGGCATTTCGACTGACGACCGCCTTCCAGCAGGTTCAGTTCAGGTTCTTCAGCGCGGCATTTGTCGGTCGCATAGGGGCAGCGTGGATTCAGCAAACAGCCGCTCGGGCGGTCATATTTACCGGGAACCACGCCCGGCAGTGAGGCCAGACGCGCTTTGTCCTGAGCAAACTCCGGCAGCGCGCGCAGCAGCGCCTGGGTGTAAGGATGACGCGGCGCGCGGAAGATATCCTGCGCGGCCCCGGTTTCCACTACCTGCCCAGCGTACATCACGATGATTTTGTGTGCCGCTTCAGCCACCAGCGCCAGATCGTGCGTGATTAAGACCAGCGCCATGTTCTCTTTTTGCTGCAATTCCAGCAGTAGCTCGATGATCTGCGCCTGAATGGTCACATCCAGCGCCGTTGTCGGTTCATCTGCAATCAGCAGCTTCGGACGACAGGCAATTGCCATCGCGATCATCACGCGCTGACTCATCCCACCGGACAACTGGTGCGGATAGACATCCAGACGCGAGGCCGGATCGGGGATCCCCACCAGCGTCAGCAGGTCAATTGCCCGCTGAATACGCGTTTTTTTGTTGCCGCCCTGGTGCACCTTGATGGCTTCCATAATCTGGTAGCCGACGGTGTAGCAGGGGTTAAGACTAGTCATCGGGTCCTGGAAGATCATTGCCACTTCCGCACCCACCAGTTGGCGACGCTCTTTCTCAGAGATGCGCTTCAGGTCGCGACCATTAAACTCCAGATTTTCGGCCATAACGCGGCCAGGGTAGTCAATCAGTCCCATAATCGCCAGCGAGCTGACGGACTTACCAGAACCAGACTCCCCAACAATGCCAACCACTTCACCCTGATTCACACTGTAGCTAATGCGGTCTACGGCGCGGAATTCGGAACCTACGTCGCCGAAATGCACCGATAATTTATCTACATTTAATAACGCCATCTCGAACCT
>OJSO01000920.1_pt1 | contig 22200 bp, 25 predicted proteins | sample 1599521 | NCBI WGS metagenome assembly OJSO01 (sample SAMN04168659, study PRJEB22393) | human gut metagenome | biome: human gut microbiome; feature: stool | host: Homo sapiens | collected 2014-05-12 | reverse complement strand
CTTTTGCTTACGAATACGCTCAAGGTCGAACAATTGCAGTTGTATACGCAAAGGGCGTTTCGCTGACTGTGGTTTTTCAAAAAAGAAGCCGGCGAACCTCAGACGGAAAAATAGTTGAAAGAAATATTCTTCGATCTTTGTAACTTTTTGGCTTGCTGGGAGTCTAATATATAGATTTGAAGAGATGGGAGGGATATGTGTGGACGGATTTGAGGTCATCTATTCTAAATACAGCCCTCTGGTTTTTCGATATTTGCTTTCCCTTGGCGTGGATTTTCTGAGTGCTGAAGAACTAACAGCAGAAACCTTTTATCGAGCGTACATCAATTTCGACAAATATAAGGGAGAGAGCAAAATTGAAACCTGGCTCTGTGCAATCGCAAAAAATGAGTATCGCAAGGATTGTAAAAGAAGAGAAAAGGCAACTGCTACGGAAGAAATGGAGCGAGCCGCAGACCAGACAGACTTGGTTGACCGCCTACTGGATAAGGATCAGGCGATTGACATATACAAAACAGTTCACAGCATGGCTGAGCCGTACAAAGAGGGTTTTCTGCTTCGAGTCTTAGGGGAACTCAGCTTCAAGGAAATATCACATATTTTTGGGAAGTCTGAATCATGGGCGAAGGTCACTTTTTTCAGAGCAAAGATCAAAGTAGTAGAAAAGAGGGAGGAATCTATATGAATAATGTCACTTGCAGTATTGTAGAGGATCTGCTTCCTCTTTATATGGACGGCTGCTGCTCTAAGGATAGCCAGCAGGCGGTTGTCGAACATATGAAAACCTGCGAAAAATGCAGGGAAACGTATCGTCATTTGCAGTGTGATTTACCCACTATCGCAAATGAAACGACCGATATGCGCTCCGAGGAAATTGCGCGTTCACTTTCAAAAAGAATCAAGAAACGCAAAGCGGCGGCTGCGGTGTTTGCGGTAATATTCTTTGTGTTTGCAATGATCTCTATCTTCTTCGTAGGCAAGGCGATCATGATAATGAGAGGGCAGGGTTCACAGGTATCTCTTGGCAGCCTGGAAAGCGCGGTAAATCTCTCTGAGGACGATTTCTCCTGTTCCGCCCAAGATATAGGTGCTTACAGCTTTTTTACCAATACAACGAGAATCATTATTAGAACCGACGCTCCCTTAGATGAGACGGTGACGGTTCGTCTTTGGAATACAGAAAATATGAGCGAGAACATTCTGTTGGCCCGCCTTGACAAAAAACAGAAAATCTGCACCTTTACGCATCTATCCAGCCGGAACCGCTATGCGATTACTGTAGACAATATGCCCGATATAAGCATATCTGTCAGTAGTCGTCTTACATTTTGGGAGGCACTATCCCGGGCCCTGCAAAATGAATAAGTGTTTTGAGGCCGGGGTATGGGGCGCGGAGCCACGCAAAGCCAACAGCGGACGCCGTGCAAGAGCAGGCGGCTCCAGCTGAAGAAAACGAATTGCCGAAGCAGCTCGATCCATTTCAATTTATCAGTCTAACAGAAGCTTGAACCATGGGCGGCGGGACAGTAAACTGTCCCGCCGCTCTGATTTTCAGCGGGCATGGTCTTTCTCATGCGTAATGGCTCTCCACGCAGAGGTTACCTTTCCGATATTTTGCGTGGCAAGGCGGTGCGTTTTCTCGGAATATGACAGAGTGGCAGCACAATTCTTCCAAAAATATCTTGACAAGATTTGTCAAGATTGATAGAATGGGTATATAACCAAAAAGGAGATGCAGGGATATGCTCATCACAAGGGAAACGGACTATGCACTGCGGATGCTGCGGGTGCTGCTGGACGAAGAGAAGCACTCCGCCGCCGAGATGGCGGAGACGGAGCTGATTCCCATGCAGTTTGCCTATCAGATCCTGCGAAAGCTCTCCGCTGGGGAGCTGGTGCAGGTGAGCCGGGGCGCAGCCGGCGGCTGCCGGCTGTCCTGTGACCTGCGTGGCGTTTCCCTCTACGACCTCATGGTCGTCATGGGAGAGCATGACGTCCTGTGCGCCTGCATGGAGCCGGGGTATGACTGCCGCTGGCAAAGCGAACACGGGAAATGCGACATCCACTGCCAGCTAACGGAGCTGCAGCGAAAGCAGGACGAGGCGTTCCGCGCCGTGAGCCTGCACCGGCTGCTGACCGGTGAAGCAATTAAAAAAGAAGAAGTGACCCAACAAACGTGACATAAGGAGGTACACCGTATGCTGTTTCAGACCACACCCGCGCACGAGGAGCTGCGCGCCAAGATCCGAGCCTTTGCGGAGGAGGAGATCAAGCCTCTTGCATTCCTGCTGGATCAGAACAATGAGTTCCCTGACGAACCTGTCAAAAAGATGGCACAGCTGGGCTGGCTGGGGCTGCCGTTCCCCAAGGAATACGGCGGTGCGGGCCTTGACATTCTCAGCTACGCCATAGCGGTGGAGGAGCTGGCCCGTGTGGACGGTGGCGCGGGCGTGATCCTCTCCGCCCACGTGTCGCTGGGCGCGTGGCCCATCTTCGCCTACGGCACGGAGGAGCAGAAGCAGAAGTATCTCGTGCCGCTGGCAAGAGGCGAGAAGTTGGGCGCCTTCGGCCTTACCGAGCCTAACGCCGGGTCGGACGCCGGCGGCACGGAGACCACGGCACTGGACAAGGGCGACCACTACCTGCTCAACGGCGGCAAGATCTTCATCACCAATGCGCCCAAGGCGGACACCTATGTGGTATTCGCCGTCACCACACCGGACATCGGCACCCGGGGCATCTCCGCCTTCATCGTGGAGAAGGGCTGGAAGGGCTTTGAATTCGGCGACCACTACGACAAGATGGGCATTCGCTCCTCCTCCACGGCGGAGTTGATCTTCAACGACGTGAAGGTACCCAAGGAGAACCTGCTGGGCAAGGAGGGCGACGGCTTTAAGATCGCCATGTCCACGCTGGACGGTGGCCGCATCGGTATCGCGGCGCAGGCGCTGGGTATCGCCCAGGGGGCCTTTGAGCACGCGCTGGCCTACGCCAAGGAGCGCGTCCAGTTCGGGAAGCCCATCGCGGCACAGCAGGCCGTTTCCTTCAAGCTGGCGGACATGGCCACCAAGCTGCGCTGCGCCCGCTTCCTCGTCTACTCCGCGGCGGAGCTGAAGGAACAGCACGCCCCCTACGGCATGGAGTCCGCCATGGCGAAGATGTACGCCTCAGACATCGCGCTGGAGGTCACCAACGACGCCGTGCAGATCCACGGCGGCACCGGCTTCCTCAAGGGTATGGAGGTGGAGCGCGCCTACCGCGACGCCAAGATCACCACCATCTATGAGGGTACCAACGAGATCCAGCGGGTGGTCATCGCCTCCCATCTCATCGGCAGGCTGGGCAAGAGCAGCGGCGGCGAAAGCCGCTCAACGGCCAAGAAGCCCGCGCCCATCACCGGTATCCGCAAGCGCACCATCTTCCGGGAGGGCGACGCCGCCCAGCAGGTCAACGATCTGGTGGCGGCACTGAAAAAGGACGGCCACGACTTCTCCGTGGGTATCCCCATGGATACGCCCATCCCCAAGGCGGAGCGTGTGGTCTCCGCCGGTAAGGGCATCGGCGAGAAGAAGAACATGAAGCTGGTAGAGGGTCTGGCCAAGGCTGCCGGCGCGGCGATCGGCTCGTCCCGTCCCGTGGCGGAGACGCTGAAATACCTGCCCCTTGACCGCTATGTGGGTATGTCCGGGCAGAAGTTCACCGGCAACCTCTATATCGCCTGCGGCATCTCCGGCGCCACCCAGCATCTCAAGGGCATCAAGGACGCCTCCACCATCGTGGCTATCAACAAAAACGGAAACGCGCCCATCTTTAAGAACTGCGACTACGGCATCGTGGGCGACGTGATGGAGATTTTGCCCCTGCTCACCGCCGCGCTGGACAGCGGCGAGAAGCAGCCCGCGCCGCCGATGGTGAAGATGAAGCGTCCCACGCCGCCCAAGCCCACGCCCATCGGCGACACCTATGTGTGCGGCGGCTGCGGCTACGAATATGTGCCGGAGCTGGGCGACGAGGACGGCGAGATCGCGCCGGGTACGTTGTTTGAGCAGCTCCCCGCCGACTGGGTATGCCCGGAGTGCGCGGAGGGCAAGGATCAATTTGTGAAGGCTTGAGCCGGGAGGGTATGAGATATGTATTGTGTGCGTAATGTGACCAGCGACCTCTACTGGGTGGGTGCCAACGACCACCGCCTTGCCCTGTTTGAAAACTGCTTCCCCATTCCACGCGGCGTCAGCTACAACGCCTACTGTCTGCTGGACGAGAAAACGGTGCTGTTCGACACCGTGGACTGGTCCGCCTGCCGCCAGCTGCTGGAGAACCTGAACCACGTCCTGAACGGGCGGGAGCTGGACTACCTGCTCATCAACCACCTGGAGCCGGATCACGCCGCCTGCATCGAGGAGATCCTGCTGCGGCACCCCAAGGTGAAGGTCATCTCCAACGAAAAAGCCTTCATGCTTATGCGGCAGTTCGGCTTCCACGTGGATGACCACGAGTGCATCGAGGTGAAGGAGGGGGACACTTTCTCCTTCGGCCGGCACACCGTCACCTTTGTGGGCGCGCCTATGGTGCATTGGCCGGAGGCCATGGTGACCTTCGACCTCACTGACGGCGTGCTGTTCTCCGCCGATGCCTTCGGTACCTTCGGCGCGCTGGACGGCAAGCTGTTTGCCGACGAGGTGGACTTTGAGCGGGACTGGCTGGACGATGCCCGCCGCTACCTCACCAACATCGTGGGCAAGTACGGTCCCCACATCCAGCTCCTGCTGAAAAAGGCCGGCGGGATCCTGGATCAGATCAAGTATATCTGCCCCCTCCACGGCCCGGTGTGGCGGGAGAATCTGGGCTGGTTCATCGGGAAGTACGACACATGGAGCCGGTACGCGCCGGAGGAAAAGGGCGTGCTGATCGTCTACGCCTCCATGTACGGCAACACGGAGAACGCGGCGCAGGCACTTGCGGCAAAGCTCTGCGACAAGGGCATGAGCCGTGTGGCACTGTACGACGTGTCCTCCACCCACGTGTCCCAGCTGATCTCCGAGGCGTTCAAGTACAGCCACATCGTGCTGGCCTCGGTGACCTACAATCTGGGCATCTACCCCGCCATGCACGACTTCCTTATGGATATGAAGGCGCTGAACCTGCAAAACCGCACCTTCGCCCTCATTGAAAACGGCTCATGGGCGGTGAAGTCCGGCGATCTTATGCAAAAATTCGTCAACAACGAGCTGAAGAACATGACGGTGCTCAACGAGCGGCTCAGTCTCGCCTCCTCGCTGGGGGAGGACAAGGCTGTTGAGCTGGAAACGCTGGCGGACGCGATTTTGGAGTCCGTGCAGTGACCGGCGCGGGGAGCGGAAGAAAGAAATAGGCTGCCGGAAGGCTCTGCCGCCTCCCTGCCGGGGAGACCGTATTCCGCGAGATGGGGCGGACAAGCACGATCCCGCGCTTGTCCGCCCTTTTTCCAAAAGAGGCACAGCGAGTCAGAACGTAACAAAACGAGTTTCGGAAAGGAGATGCTACTATGAATTACAGTGCTATGATCCAAAACCGCAAGTCCGTTCGCGCCTTTCGCGGTAAGGAGGTGCCGAACGAGGCACTCGCCCAGCTTCGCACCTACTATGAAAAGACCTGCCCCCGCCTTGTTCCGGAGATCGCCACGGAGCTGATCGTGCTGGACAAGGACGCGCAGCCGGCACTGGAAAGCTCCGCGGGCTACCAGCAGTTCCTCATTGGCGCGCCGCACTATCTGCTCCTTATGTCTGCCCGGCACATCCACGCGGGCGTCAACGCCGGGTACATGATGGAGGATCTTGTCCTCAAGCTGACGGAGCTGGACATCGACACCTGCTGGCTGACCTTTACCGACAGCGACAAGATCAAAAAGGCTCTGTCCCTTACCACCCCGCTGGATGTGGCGGCCATCGTGGCCTTCGGCTACGGGGAAAAGACGGCGAAAAAGCTGCGGATGAACATTCAGAGCATGTCGCAGATCGATGTGCAGGCCGAGCAGCAGTACTACGCGCCGAAAAAGAGCGTGCATGAGCTGGTCCACATGGAAAGCTGGAGCAACAAGTCCGGGCTTGATGAAATGATGGACTTCTATGACGATATGCTCTGGCAGGCCTTCTACGCCGCCGCCCTGTCCCCCAGCTACCTCAACCGCCAGCCCTACGGCTTCCTTGTCCGTGGCCACAGCATCTATCTGGTGCAGCAGGAGGACGCCTACACCGACAACCTCGACGCCGCGCTGGATCTGGGCATCGTGCTGCTCCACTTCTCCGCCGTCGCCTCCCAGTGGGCGGGAAGGGTGCGCTGGGAGCTTTCCCCGGATGCACCGGACGGCCTGCCTGCAGGGCATCGCGCGGCAGCCGTGTGCCGGGTGTAGAGGCGCTGCTTTCAGCCCCTATTGGGAGCATTTGCTTCAGATAGAAAAACCGGCTAATGCCAGTTCAAAACAGAAAATCAGGAGGTGTTTTTCCGATGGCCATCCGAACGGTAACGGATGCGATCCGCTATGTAGGGGCGGACGACAACACATTGACACTCTTTGAAAACCAGTACCCTGTCCAGCCTATGGGGGTGAGCTACAACTCCTATATCATTTTGGATGAGAAGATCGCTGTGATGGACAGCGTGGACGCACGGGCGGCGGAGGAATGGCTTTCCAATGTGACGCAGGTGCTGGAGGGGCGCAGCCCCGACTATCTTGTAGTCACACACATGGAGCCGGATCATTCCGGCAGCCTCATGCATCTGGCGCAAAGGTACCCGGAGATGAAGCTCGTGGGAAATGCGAAAACATTTACCATGATCAAGCAGTTTTTCGGCACAGGTGCGCTGACGGAGGGCCGTATGCTGGAGGTCGGCGAAGGAGATACGCTTTCCTTGGGTACGCACCGACTGCGCTTCCTGATGGCGCCGATGGTACACTGGCCGGAGGTAATGACAGCGTATGAGGAAACGGAAAAGATCCTGTTTTCAGCGGATGCCTTTGGCCGCTTCGGCGCACTGGAGCGGACTGCCCGCGCCCCGTGGGCGCCGCAGGCGCGGCGGTATTATTACAATATCGTCGGCAAATACGGCGCGCAGGTGCAGGCTCTGCTGAAAAAGGTCTCCGCACTGGAGATCAAAACGATCTGCCCGCTCCATGGCCCGATGCTCACAGAGGGATTGGGGGAGTATCTGCGGCTGTATGACCTGTGGTCACAGTGGAAGCCGGAGGAACCGGAGAGCATACTGATCGCGCATGCGTCCATCCACGGAAACACCGCCCATGCGTCGGAGATCCTCAAGGGCAAGCTGGAGGGAAAAGGCGCGCGAGTTACCTTGTGCGATTTGACCGTGACAGACCTGTCCTATGCCGTGACCAGCGCATTCTACTGCGGGAAGCTGGTGTTGGCCAGCTCCACCTATGACGGAGGACTGTTTCCGCCCATGAAGGCGTTTTTGGAGCATTTACAGGCCAAGGGTTTCCGGAGCCGCCGGGTCGGCTTGATGGAAAACGGCTCCTGGGCACCCGCCGCTGCGCGGCTGATGCGCGCCGAGCTGGAAAAGATGAAGGATCTCCGACTGTGCGAAACGGAGGTATCGCTGCGCGGCGCACTGAACCAAACCAGTGAGGCGCAGATGGACGCTCTGGTGGCTGAGCTCTGCGCGGAGTAAGCGGCGGGAGACTGGACGGTATCCCCACGCCGAGGCTGGCTTCGGCCAGCCGCCCGATGCTTCAAAAGCAGAGCGTCATCACCGGCTTGGACGACAATATGGTGCTGCGTGAGGCTGAAGCCTTGAGAATGGATAAAAGCGCAGCCGCAGAGAACATCTGCGGCTGCGCTTTTTGCTGCACTTCCTTGCAATTTACAGCGCTGCCTTTTTCCGTTTCCTGATCTTCGTCCGAAACGTTCCGAAGGGCGCGACGGTATTGACGTGGATAAATTTGTAAACCTCCCACACCGCTGTTTTGGTGGCGTCATCCGCCCACCTTCTCATGTGCGGCTGGAACAGCTCATCCTCGCTCATGGAATCGATCATGGTCTGGATAGCGGCGATATTTTCATTTAATTTGCCCCTCAATTCCGCCAAGGACAAATGGGCGTAGGTGTCCGTGAACCATTGGTACAGGCCGCCCAGCTGGTTCCATCTGAACTGCTCCGATGGCGTTTTCACTTCAACTCCGTGCTGCTCATCAGCCTCCCAGCTTAAAAGCAGCGTTGTCCACCCTACCTGATATGCAAGATTCTCTGCCGGTGTCCTGTCCACACCGGGCACTCTTTTATCCTTCAGGGCTTCCGGGATCGTATCAAACTCGGAATTGTACTTTTCAAAGCTCTGACGGATCTCGTTTTTGAGATCCTCTTTATCCCTGTATGTTCTCAAGACAGTCTCCTTTACCGGTTCTCCGCCAGATATTCCTCTGCGTAGTGGACAGCCACCGCGCCGTCCGATACGGCGGTGACCACCTGCCGCAGCGCCTTGGTGCGCACGTCGCCCGCGGCGAACACACCGGGGAGGTTGGTGCGGGTGGACTCATCCGCGATGATGTAGCCGGATTTGTCCAGCGCCAGCTCGCGTCGGAACAGCTCCGTCGCCGGGGCACGTCCCACGCTGATGAACACGCCGTCGCAGGCAAGGTCATGTTCCGCGTCGGTGTTGACATCTTTTAGCCGAAGCCCCGTCAGGCGGCTGTCGTGCAGCAGCGCGGAGACGGTGCTGTTCCAGCAAAATTCTACGTTGGGCGCGTTCATCAGCGGCTCATGATAGACCTTCGTTGCCCGCAGGCTGTCCCGGCGGTGGATGAGATAGACCTTTTTTGCAATACGGGACAGGGTCAGGGCGTCCGCCGCGGCAGAGTTGCCGCCGCCCACCACCGCCACGGTCTTGCCCCGATAGGGCGCGCCGTCGCAGGCGGCGCAGTAGTGAACGCCCTTGCCGACGAGTGCCTCCTCGCCGGGAATGCCCAAGGGGCGGGGTGTCGCACCGGTGGCGATGACCACCGTGCGGCTCTGAAAGACGCCCTCGCTGGTCTCCAGCGTCTTGATTCTCCCGGAAAGGCTGGCCTTATACACCTCCGCCAGCTCCGTCACCGCGCCGAAGCGCTCGGCGCTCTGCTGCATTTTTTCGCCCAGCGTAAAGCCGTCGATGCCGCTTTCAAAGCCGGGATAGTTGTCGACCTGCTCCGTCAGCGCCATCTGCCCGCCGGCGGAGAGCTTTTCCAGTATCACTACAGAAAGCCCGCTTCTGGCGGCGTACAGAGCGGCGGTGTATCCGGCGGGGCCGCCGCCGATGACGATCATGTCATAGATCTGCTCCATAATCGTGTCCTCACTGTGCCAGCGTTTCCCGGATAAACGCCTCGATGGCCGCCTTGGAGCCGGGGGCGACGACGGAGCCGATCACCTCGCCGTTCTTAAAGAGCAGCAGCGTGGGGATGGTGTCGATACCGAAGCGCTGAATCAGCTGCGGCTCCTCGTCGTAGTTGATCTTGCCGGTGATGAGCGTGTCGGCGTACTGCTCGCCCACCTTGTCGAAGGCCGGGGCAATGCGGCGGCAGTAGGGGCACCACTGTGCCCAGAAGTCCACCAGCACGGGCTTGTCCGCGTGCAGGACGTCATTTTCAAAGCTGTTGGTCGTAATGGTAAGCATCGTAAAATCCTCCTATTTGTGTGCAAAAAGTCGTGTTTCAATATCTGTGATCGTAATGCGCGAGAGATAGGCGGCACATTCCTCGTTCATGTTCCGGTACAGGGCGTCCATGACCCCCGCCATGCCGGAGCAGATGGCGCAGTCACGGTCGATGTCCCCGCTGTGCCACGCACAGTCCACGAAGCGGGTGTTTACCGCCTCCGCCACCTGCCGCAGGGTCAGCGTCGCCGGGTCTGCCGTCAGGCGGTAGCCGCCGTCCAAGCCCTCCCGGGTCTCCACCATTCCCGCCTTTTTTAGCCCCGCCAGCACGCGGCGGACGCGGGTGGGGTTGGTACAGATATTTTCCGCCAGCACTTCGCTGCTGAGGGAGCGTTCGCTGTGGCTCAGGCAGACCAGCGCGTGAACGGCCAGATTAAAGGAACTGTCCATGGTTATCCCTCCTGCGATAATCTGTACTTGTGAAAAGCACAGTTTATACTGTAACTATAACAGATACAGTTTGGCATGTCAAGCTTTTTCTTCAATTTTTTCAGCGGAAGCCCCCCATAGCTGTTGACAACAGGGCGAATATGCGTATAATGGAAAACAAGAATGAGAATAGTTCTTATTTTGGAGGGGCGCAGTATGCCGAAATACGCAGAGGAGATATTGGCCGCCGTAACGGAGCTGCAGCAGCATCCCACGGCGGAGCAGGTGTTCCTGGAGATGAAGAGGGAGCATCCCAGCATCGCTCTGGGTACGGTATATAAGCACCTGAACGGTTTGGCGGAGGAGGGGCTTTTGCTCCGCATCACCGAGCCGGGTTCGCCGGACCGGTACGACCGGACGGAGCGGCACGATCATATGATTTGCAGCCGGTGCGGGAAAATCACGGACGTTCGCCTGCCGGATATGCAGGAGCGGATCCTGGAGGCACTGGGGCAGGAGATCCTCTCCTACGACCTCAGGATCCGGTATATCTGCCCCGCTTGCCGGGAGCAGGAAAAAGACAACATTATGGAGGAGAAGCATCATGAACGCTAACGTATCTAAGCTGCTCAACGAGCAGATCAACAAGGAGTTCTACTCCGCCTATCTGTACCTGGACTTTGCCAACTACTACGCCGCCGTCGGACTGGACGGCTTTGAGAACTGGTACCGGGTACAGGCGCAGGAGGAGCGGGATCACGCCATGCTGTTTTATCAGTATTTGCAGAATAACGGCGAGGGTGTCAATTTTGCGGCCATCGCAAAGCCGGAGTGGGAACGAGGCGATCACATGACCCCGCTGAAAAAGGCGCTGGAGCATGAGAAGCTGGTCACCGCCAGCATCGACGCCATCTACGCCGCCGCATACGAGGCCAAGGACTTCCGCGCCATGCAGATGTTGGACTGGTTCATCAAGGAGCAGGGCGAGGAGGAGAAGAATGCCGCCGACCTTATCACCAAGATGGAGCTGTTCGGCGGAGACAGCAAGGGGCTGTATATGCTCAACAGCGAGCTGAAGGCACGGGTCTACACCGCGCCCTCCCTGGTGCTGTAAGCTGGGCGCGGCTGCGGGCTTTCGCATCAGGCAAAAGGCAGACTGCATACAGGTGGCCTGCCTTTTCTTTCACCAAACGGTTAGAGATGGCTAACTGAAATACAGAGCAGAAAGGAACATGACTCTTGAATAAGGAAAAGGAGATTGAAACCGTTACCCTCATGGTGCGCCGGTATTGCCGGGGCGTACATGGGACAAGGGGTGAGGCGCTTTGCCCGGCGTGCAATGCACTGCTGGAATACGCCAGAGAGCGGCGGGACAGATGCCCGCACGGGGAGATAGATAGCCATGAGTGAACACAAGACCTTCTGGGACAGAAATGCCGGTCGGTACGACCGCTTTATGCGAAAGGATCGGGCGGCAAGGTGCAGGCTCTGCATTACGGCGTGGAAATGAGGGAGAAGCAGACAGGTGAAGGACAAGAAGCTCCTATTCGACCGCAAAAGCCATGTGCTGTATTCCGAGCCCTGCAAGAAAGAGATACGGGCAAAGATCTCCCTGCACTATCATGCGGTAGAGCAGGAGACGATATGGGAACAGGTACAGCGGCGGTATGCGGACTTCCTCTCCGACTGGCGTACCGATTTGGGCGGCAAACGGAACTTCCACAACGGCGTCAGCGGCACCTACGACTGCATTGCCATCATGAGCTACTACACAGTCTGCAAAGCCGTTACATCGTTCCATGAGATCGAGGAGATGGAGGAAAATCTGATTCTGCCAATCTTCCGCAGGCTGCGGTTTGTGGACTGCAACAAGCCGTTCTGGAGGAAGCTGATGTACAAGGCGTTTGTGCGGGCGAAAGGCGGCTGCGACAAATGGCACGATTACGAGATGACAGTTGCGCCTTATGAAAACGGCAAGCCTATTTATTATGAGTTTACATCGTGTCCGGCAGCGGAGTTTGCTATCAAGCACGGTCTTACCGACATCATGCCCGCCCTGTGCAATGTGGACTATGCGTCCATGGAGCTGCTCCATGCAAGGCTGGTGCGGACGACTACCTGTGTGGACGGCTGTCGATGTGACTATACCATCTGCGGCGATAAAGACCCGTATCTGAAGGCGCATCCCGAATACCGGGACGAGGCGGGATTCAGAAGAAACAAATAATACTGCAACGCAAAGGCGGTGAGACGAATGGAAACCTTTATTGGAATCATGATCCCTTTCCTGGGAACAGCACTGGGCTCGGCCTGCGTGTTCTTCATGAAAAAATCCCTTGGCGATCTGGTACAGCGCGCCCTTGCGGGCTTTGCCGCCGGTGTGATGGTGGCGGCGTCGATATGGAGCCTGCTGATCCCCGCCATTGAGCAGTCGGAGGATATGGGGAAACTGTCCTTTCTTCCCGCCTTTATCGGCTTCTGGATCGGCGTGCTGTTTTTGCTTATGCTCGACAGGCTGATCCCTCACCTTCACGTGGGAAGCAATCAGGCGGAGGGACCGAAAAGCAGGCTGGGCCGCACCACCATGATGGTGCTGGCGGTGACCCTGCATAACATTCCGGAGGGCATGGCGATTGGTGTGATGTATGCGGGCTTTCTTGCGGGGAACGCGCAGATCACGGCGGCCAGCGCGCTTGTCCTGTCCCTTGGCATCGCCATTCAGAATTTTCCCGAGGGGGCGATCATCTCCATGCCCCTGCGGGCGGAGGGCGAGAGCAAGGGCAAGGCATTTCTCGGCGGCGTACTCTCCGGCGTGGTGGAGCCCATCGGCGCGGTGCTGACGTTTCTTGCGGCGCAGCTTGTGATCCCGGCGCTGCCGTATCTGCTGAGCTTTGCGGCGGGCGCCATGCTCTATGTGGTGGTGGAGGAGCTGATCCCCGAAATGTCACAGGGAAAGCACTCCAACATCGGCACGATTTTCTTTGCCGCTGGCTTTAGCGTCATGATGACGCTGGATGTGGCGCTGGGATAGGCGCGGAGGTGCCGTTGCTTTTGCGACAGCGACGACCGCTGAGATTTTTGCATGAAGACCGTTAGAAAAGAAAGGAGTCCCAAGAATGAAGCCTGACTACAAAAACTGGATCCCCAAGGGAATGCTGTTTTCGCTCATCGCGGGAACGGTGCTGTCGCTTGCGCTGCTGCTGGTTTTCGGCGTATTCGGCCTCGGTGTGAGCGGAAAGCTGCGCGTCGTGCTGGGCGTGGTATTCGGCATCGCCTTTGTCGTTTGTGCAAAGTACAGCGAGTGGTGTGTGTATGCCTATCGGAGCTTTTCCTATGACGGCGAGCGCAAGCTCTCAAAGCAGATCATTGAAGGAACGGCGGAGCATATCACCCTGCCGGAGGGCGGCATGGGGCTGGATGTGGGCTGCGGTAGCGGCGCGCTGACCATCGCCTGCGCAAAGCGCAATCCCCAGGGGAAAATGGTCGGTATCGACCGCTGGGGCAAGGAATACGCCTCCTTCAGTCTGTCGCTGTGCGAAAAAAACGCCGCTGCGGAGGGCGTGAAAAACGCTTCGTTCCGGCGCGGAAACGCCGTGAAGCTGGATTTCCCCGACGAGAGCTTCGACGCGGTGACCAGCAACTATGTCTATCACAATATCACAGGGGCAGACAAGCAGGCGCTTCTGCTGGAAACGCTGCGGGTTCTGAAAAAGGGCGGAACGTTTGCCATCCACGACCTGATGTCGTTTGGTAGGTACGGCGATATGCTGGCGTTTGCCCAAAAGCTCAGGGACATGGGCTATGAGCGTGTGGAGCTGATCGACACGACCGACGGCAGCTTCATGACACCGAAGGAGGCCAAACGCCTGATGCTTCGCGGCTCAACATTGCTGGTGGGAAGAAAGTAAGGCGGCGATGACATCAGCAATTCCGGTCTGCATCCGAGGCTTACTTGGCAGAGAACCATGACGCCCGTTCACGGCGGCAGTCGGTGATCTTTGAAGAGCCGCCTTCGGGCGGCTTCTCAAGGACTATATGGTTAGAGCATGCTAACCGGCAAACATTCAAAGGAGACGAGAGCGGAGAGTTTCCGCACGAGGTGGGGCTGTTTCTCAGCTACCCGCCGGAGGACGTGAAGGGCTTCATCGACCACCGCGCGGGCGGCTTCAAATGCGCGGGGCTCTGGAAGGTCTACGGCAACGAGGAAAAGGCGCGTTCGCTGTTCGCAAAATACAAAAAATGCACGGAGATCTACTGCGCACTCTGGCAAAGCGGCTCGAAGCTGGAGCAGCTTGCCGTCGCGGTTTGATCATATAAAATCATCAAAAGAAAGGAACTGACAAACATGAAATCTGCTGTTGTTTATTGGAGCGGTACGGGCAATACGGAGGCGATGGCGCAGGCCGTTGCCGAGGGCATGACCGCCGCGGGCGCGGAGGCTGTGCTGCTCACACCCGATCAGGTACAGCCCGGCGATCTGAACGCCTACGGCGCCATCGCCTTCGGCTGCCCTGCCATGGGCGCCGAGGTGCTGGAGGAAATGGAGTTCCAGCCCATGTTCGATGCCTGCAAGCGCAGCCTCGGCGGGAAGCGTGTGGCACTGTTCGGCTCCTACGGCTGGGGCGATGGCGAGTGGATGCGCACTTGGGAGAGTGACTGCGACAGCGCAGGGGTGAACCTCGTTTGCGAGAGCGTGATCTGCCCGGAGACGCCCGACGATGCGGCACTTGAAGCCTGCCGCGCCTTGGGCAAGGCGTTGGTGGAGTGAGAAATGATGCACGCCGCTGACGATTGCTTCAGCGGCAGCTTGCGCGGGTTGCGTTTGCCAAACAGCCTATCCGAAAAGGCAGGGACACCTCTTACGGTGTTCCTGCCTTGCGCTGTATGGCGAGTATTGAAAAAGAATATGCTCAAGCATCCAAGACAGGTGAACAGAGAGGCGCTGTGTTGAGTAGCCGTAAAGCGGAATAAGAAAACATGTTTGAATCGGCTGGTCCTTTTGCTGAAAGCACTGAGGCCTTCCCTCTCGGCACACGGATGACATTGGGCAAACGGAAAATTCGCAGGAAAAGCAGGGATGCCTGGTGTTCTACATTGAAATCCCTGCGCGCTTATGGTACAATATTTTTCACAGGCGCTGTGCCGTCGGATTTGAGGTAAACTGCGTACAGGCAGGCTGCCTTTTCTTTCATCCGTCGGTTAGAGTAGGCTAACCTGTGCGCAGAACTGGAAAGGTGGAATGGACCAATTTGCATAAAAGTGTCTAATCATGTGTCGGAGGAGGTGGCCTGGTATGCAAGAAGCACAATATGATTTTCTTCATGGGCAAACGGATCGCAGCGACTTTTTCTCCCCCGCAATGCAGCAGCTTTGTGGTATTATGAAAGACAATCAGGTTGCTTTGCCAAGCGATATTGGAGAAGGATATTTCCGCTATATTTCACCGTGCCCCAATATCGAGATGTATATCTGCGATGTAATGTTTTACAGGGACACAGTGTTGCGGGAGCAGGTGTACAAGGATTCTTTTTCCGTCATTTTCTCTCTTTCCGATGCGTTGGAGTGGAAGGCTTCGGGCAGAAACCAAAAAACGTTGTTGGAAAAGGGAAATTGCTGCGTATACGGCAGCGGTCTGTTTGATGCGGAAAATATCTATGAGGCAGGGCAGAGATATATAGGTGTCGGGCTGAACCTGCATCCCTATCGATTTCGGTCTGTGATGGAAGGCTTGCAGAAGAAAAAGGCTTGCACCGCCTTTAACGGGGGAAAAAACCCGCCAAAACATAGAATCACCGCTACCATAGAAGCCACAATACGCCAGATATTGCAGTGTAACTACAATGATTGTGCAAAGTCATTGTATCAAGAAGGAAAGATACTGGAACTTGTTGCAGCCTTTGCGAACGAGATGATGGATCAGAATTCTGTTGCTGTGAAGGGTGAATTGAGCCGGGCGGATAGCGAGACGTTACTTCGGGTCAGGCGACAGATAGATGAGGGATTTCTGGAACCCGTGACCATCGCGGAGCTCTCCAAACAGCACTGTATGTGTGAATCCAAACTTCGTGAGATATTTCGAAAGCACTATGGAATCACCATATATCAATATATGTTAAATCGCCGCATGGAGCACGCCTGCGAACTGTTGTCTGCGCCCGATGCTCAGGTGAAAGACATAGCAGGGTTGGTGGGGTACAGCAACATCAGCCATTTCAGCGACGCCTTCCGAAAAAAGTTTGGATGCACTCCGAGCGAATATAAGCGGAGCTTACCATTCTGAAACATAAAAGCAAAGACACAGGTGTGTTCTTTTGCGGTTACTTGGATGGAAATTACAAAGATTGCATCTTCCCTTGAAAAACCAGAATAGTAGGCAGCACATTTCGAGGAAGATCTTGCCCAGTGGAAACTATATCATTTGAAATGTGAGTTGCTCAGCAGCGGCATACACATTGATGTTAGTGCTGGGCGGAATTAACCATTCGCGCGGGGCTGCAAAACGAGCCTACGCACAAGTAAAACTTCGACCGCTGAAAAAGCAGAGCGGCGGGACAGATAGAGTCTGTCCCGCCGCTCGTGTTTTAAGGGCATATTGGCTTGATAAACCGGAAGTTACAGCGCCGCCTTTTTCCATTTTCTGATCTTAGTTCTAAAAGTTCCGAAAGGAGCAACAGTATTAACGTGAATGAACCTGTAAACTTCCCATACAGCTGCTTTTGTAGCATCATCAGCCCATTTTCTCATATGCGGCTTAAATAATTCATCCGCACTGAGCGAATCAATCATTGCGCAGATAGACTTGACATTTTCGTTCAGTTCGGCTTTCAACTCTTGAAGAGACAAATGAGCGTAGGTATCCGTGAACCACTGATACAGCTCGCCAAGTTGGTTCCATTTGAATTCGTCCGACGGCGTCTTTACTTGAAGCCCCTTCCTTTCATCTTCCTCCCATTTAAGAACCAATGTTGTCCAACCCGCCTGATAGGCAAGGTTTTCTGCTGGGGTCCGGTCAACCTCATCAACCCTTTTATCTTTTAAGGCTTCTGGTATGCAATCAAACTCCGAAATATACTTCTCAAATGTTTTATTGATTTCAGCTTTGAGTTCTTCTTTACTTTTGTATACTCGCAAAAAAACACCTCCATAAATTCCGGTTTGTCTATTGAGCAATGATTCTGATTATAGCATAGCTTTATGAATTATTCTATTACTGCACTGAGCATCATGGCGCTTTAGGGGAAAGACATGGCGTTTTCGGGGGGATTTTTCCTTTCGCCGACTGTATAATGGTAGGCGGTTAGAAAAGGTTGACCCCACACGGTTAAAAGACTCAGCTGTTCTGTTATTTCGCTATGCGCGCCCGTTGGTTAACTTACTCTAACTAAAGATTTATTACTCAGGAGGTCATCAGAATGAAAAAATCCGCAATGCTCATGTTGTGCCTTGTGCTTGTGTTTGCTCTTGCAGCCTGTGCTGGAACGGATACCACGCCGCAGGGATCGGTCTCGGATACCGTCACGGTAACGGATATGAAGGGCGAGGTTGCCATCCCGGCAAATCCACAGCGCATCGTTGATGTAGCTGGCTTGACAGAGGAACTTCTTATTCTGGATATGAAGGTAATTGCCTCGGCTAATACCAGCATGTTCGATGGGATGTCTGTCCCCAAACATCTGGCAACACTTTTTGCCGAAAAAGGTATTGAGGTTGTCGGCAATTACTCCGGGTCTTCTTCTACCGGAGACCTGAACCTCGAAAAGATCGCGGAGTTAAAGCCCGATCTGATCATTATGAATATTCGCCACGAGAAGGTTTATGAACAACTCGCGGCTATTGCTCCCACGGTCATGATCGACGATGACATAAGCTATGTTAACTGGCGCGGAAGATTTAAGCAACTGGGGCAGTGGTTTGATAAAGAAGCAGCCGTAGAAAAATGGCTTGCCGACTACGATGCCAAAGCTGCGGAGCTTGCGGTGAGAATCAGGGATATGATCGGGGACGAAACCTTTGCTGTATTGGAGGCCAATTCCGTTCATTTTGGTTCCTATTACATCTATCGCAGCGGCGGGCCGGGTGAGCTTGTCTACGATGAGTTGAAACTCACACCATCATCCGGCGTACCGGAGAATGTCTGGGGTGAAGTGGTCGATGCGGAATACTTTTCCCTGATCGATGCAGATCACATCTTCTTCTTTAGCGACGACGGCAAAGCTGGAGACACGGGGAACCTTGCCGTGTGGAAGAATATGAAAACTGTCAAAGCCGGCAACGTTTACTTTGGTATCAACGAAGATCAGTATAATATGGCTTTTACGGCGATGGGAAAGGAACTCTATTTGGAAAAACTCGCAAACGCGATTCTGAACCATGGGAACGTTGAGTAAAGGAACAGGTGCGGTTGCGGGAATATCGCAGAGACAAGAGAGATACAAACGCTCCGCGCCGGCTTTTCTGATTATTCTTGCCGCATTGGTGCTGCTGCTTGGGTTCTCAATGGTTCTCTCCGTCTGCACCGGCATTGCTGGCGGTAGCTTCAAGGTCTTTGCGGAAACGGTTATGTCCCCCGCTAAGGCTTCTGGTGTTGGAATGATTATGTTGGAAATGCGTATGCCCAGGGCGCTGGCTGCCGGGCTGACAGGAATGGCCTTCGCTCTCTCCGGCGCTGTGATGCAGGGAATTACCAGAAACCCCCTGTCAGACGCCGGCCTTCTGGGGATCAATGCGGGAGCCGGTTTCTTTGTTGCACTGTCCGCGATTCTGTTTCCCGCCGCACCAGACATCGTGAAAACATGCGCCGCCTTTGCCGGAGCCGCTCTTGCGGTATTCATGGTCTATGGTTTCGGCGCCGGCAAACATAGATCCGAATCTTTCCGGTTCATTCTGGCAGGCGCTGCTGTATCAGCCCTGCTTACCGCGTTGAGTCAGGCGGTTTCTCTGGCGTTTGGAATCGTGAAATCCCTTTCTTTCTGGAGCGCGGGAAGTTTGTCCGGTGTGACATGGCAAAGCTTGAAAATGCTATCCCCGGTGATTCTCTCAGCCGGTGCGCTTGGTTTGCTTTTATCGAGCCGGCTATCAGCGCTGGCACTGGGAGAAGATAGCGCCGCCAGCTTGGGCGTAAATGTCCGCACGGTCAGGCTTTTCGGTATGCTTGTGGTGTTGCTGCTTGCGGGAGCCAGTGTATCGCTCGTGGGAGGCATCGCATTTATCGGTCTTATCGTACCACATATATCCCGACTTCTTGTGGGCGGTGATTATCGCAGGCTGGTTCCCGTGTCTGCGCTCATGGGCGGCGTTGTGCTGGTGCTGTCGGATATTGCGGCACGCATGATAAACGCCCCTTTTGATACGCCTGTCGGCGCACTGGTATCCATCCTCGGCGTGCCCGTCTTTTTTGCGCTTACTTTCAGGAAGGAGGGCATGGTCTTATGAAAAAGAAAACCAGACAGCTCCTTATCCTCAACGGTCTTCTTATCCTGATTGTGGCTGCGGCTATCTTATCCGTTAACAGTGGTTACGCAAGAATTCCCTTCTCGACTGCGGTTCACAGCATATTCCAACCGCATATGGAGGGAACCTCCGTAGTCGTAGCGCAGTTTCGCATTCCGAGAATCGTCCTCGCCGTTCTATGTGGGATGGGTCTGGCACTTGCCGGATGCGTTATGCAGACTGTCACGGGTAATCCGCTGGCCGATCCGGGGATATTGGGCATAAACGCAGGGGCGGGATTTGCCGTTATGCTGTTCCTGACATTTTTCCCTGCACTGCATATACGTACCATGGCATACCAGCCGATATTTGCCATAGCGGGCGGGCTTTGCACAACTGGACTGCTGTATCTTTTTGCAAAGAGGAACGGAAAACTCCTCCCAATATATTTTCTGTTGGGCGGCATCGGTCTTGCGTCCCTATTTTCTTCGTTTATGCTGATCATGGCCGCGAACATGGACAACAGCAGCTATCAGCTCGTGGCAAGATGGCTGGCAGGAAATATTTGGGGAACGAGCTGGCATCAGGTTCTTGCCCTGTTGCCCTATATGCTCATACTGGTTCCTTTTCTTCTTACAAAGTCGAACATATTGGATATTCTCCTCTTAGGAGAGAATACGGCCATTTCTCTGGGGATAGCCGTAGAGAGGGAGATAAGACTGCTCCTGATTGCATCGGTGGCTCTTACCTCTGCCTGCGTTGCCGTCAGTGGAGGGATCGGTTTTGTGGGACTGGTAGCGCCGCATATGGCACGAAGGCTGATCGGAGGCAGACACCACGCCCTCATACCTGCCTCCATGCTGCTGGGGGCACTGTTGTTGCTTTTGGCAGACACGCTGGGACGGTCTGCCTTTCAGCCGAGGGAGATCCCGGTTGGTATCGTGATCTCCGTGCTTTCGGCTCCGTATTTTCTGTTCCTGCTCCGCAGGTATTTTTAAGGGAGGATGTCTATGCTTTCACATATGCAGGCAAAGGGTTTGTCTGCCGGATATAACGGGGAGGCCGTCTTCAGGGGGCTTGACTTAAAAATCCCTGAAGGCAGCATAACCACCTTAATAGGCTCCAACGGCTCTGGAAAATCCACCATACTGAAGACACTGTGCCGGATCATTTCCCCGGATTCCGGCGCAGTATACCTTGATGGCGAAGCGATCCACAGAATGCCGACAAAGCGTGTTGCCCAGAGACTTGCGCTGCTGCCGCAGGGAGCGCAAGCCCCTGCCGGCATCACAGTTGGCGACCTTGTGGAATATGGGCGTTTTCCTTACAGGTCGGCGCTAAGCGGTCTCGGCGAAAAGGATCGGGAGATCGTTCAGTGGGCTCTTGCCAGTACAGGCATGGGTCCCCTTGAACACAGAGAAATGGAGAGGCTTTCGGGAGGTCAACAACAGCGGGCATGGATCGCCATGGCGTTGGCGCAGAAAACAGGATTGCTGTTTCTGGATGAACCCACGACCTATTTGGACATCTCGCACCAACTGGATATATTGTACCTTCTGCGCCACCTCAACCGGGAAAATGGTGTTACCATCGTAATGGTTCTTCATGATTTAAATCATGCCATCATGTTTTCCGACTATTTGGTGGCGATCAAAGACGGGACACTGCACAGCACCGGTACGCCGCAAGAGGTTATTACCCGGCAGGCGTTGCGGGAAATCTTTGATGTAGAAGCGGAGGTCATTACACATCCGGTATTAAACGTTCCGGTATGCCTTCCCTTCAGGATAACGGAACAGAACAAAAAAACAGGAGGTTCGAACACATGAAAAAAGGGCTGCAATCAGTGGTGTTCTCCGTGCTGGTGGGTGCGCTGCTGCTGTGCGCCGGATGCGGCAAATCGGGAGACATCTACACGGCGGGCGTTTATACGGCTTCCGCTGAAGGTTATTCCGGTCCGGTTACCGTAGAGGTAGAGTTTGACGGGAGCAGCATATTGTCTGTACATGTCCTATCTCACAGCGAAACAGTAAATATCTCAGACCGCGCAATAGATGAACTCCCTTCCCGGATCGTGGAGGCGCAGACCTGGGATGTGGATGCCGTTTCATCCGCAACATTTACCAGCGATGCCATTCGTGAAGCGGTCAGAGATTGCCTCGCGCAGGCGGCACTCCGATGAACCATTTGCGTTGCAAAGGGTATTTTGCGGTGATAGAATGGGTGAGATGAAGGGCAAGTCAAAAAATCAGCCATAGCTGCTGTTTTAAGTGCTTTTCCAGCGAAGTGCCGCAGACATTTCGCTGGAGATTCCATATATGGCTGTATGAACTCCCTTCCATGCGCAAAAGAATATCGCGAATCCTCCAGGCAAGGGTATATGTGTTTAGTATAAAATGTGTCACTCCCATTGACAAACCAAATCTACGCGGCTATAATATACCAGTAGTATATACCGGCGGTATATTTGGAGGATGGCAATGGAACGAGCGGAAACCCAAAAGAAGATCCTTGAGATTGGAAAAAAAGAATTTCTGGAAAAAGGTTTTAAGGACGCATCTCTAAATAAAATCGTCGCGGAGGCAGGCTTCACGAAGGGTGCCTTCTACGGCTACTACCCGGATAAGACCGCTCTGTTTGAAGATCTTGTGGGTGAGACTGCAAAGGAGCTGCTCACCCGCTTCAAGGCAGCACAGGACGATTATTTTGACCTTGTCCCGG
>OJSO01000881.1_pt1 | contig 23138 bp, 25 predicted proteins | sample 1599521 | NCBI WGS metagenome assembly OJSO01 (sample SAMN04168659, study PRJEB22393) | human gut metagenome | biome: human gut microbiome; feature: stool | host: Homo sapiens | collected 2014-05-12 | reverse complement strand
AGCGCAACCAGATACCGATGTGCCGTATCGCTGGCAAGAACTATTACAGCAAACGACATATTGATGAGTTCTTCGGTACTGCCGTTGACCTCAGCAGTATCACGGAATGGGTGACTGCTGATTATGTAGAGGATGCTTTCTGCATGAGCAAATCGGCACTTCGGGCATACGCCTATCGTCACAAGATACCGACCAAACGTGAGTATGGTCGTACTTATTACTCAAAGGAGCATCTTGAAGAACTGCGCAGGACTGACTTAATGAGCGATGACAGCTATTATACTACAGAACAAGTACAGCAGTTGTATGGTCTTACAAGTGCCAATATCTGCCATATAGTGAAAGTTCACCATATCAGCAAGGTAAAAGTGGGTGTAAAGAACCTGCTTCTGAAGACGGATGTGGAACGTGCAATGGCAGAAAGGGCAGCAAAAGGACTGTGATTTCAAATGATTTCATCATTATCCATCAGTTACTATGAATAATTGGAGTCACGGAGATTTCATTCAGTTATTTTGCAGCCGTGAAGAGACACTTCACCACGAATAATCATCAATAATACATATCAGTTATGAGCAACATTTGCAAGACCGTATCATTACGTACACGCAAAATTAAGGACGGACGCATGCTGTCCTATTATCTTGACTATTATCCAGGCTATCGTGACGAAAGCACGATGAAAGTAATCCGCCATGAGTCGCTTGGCATATACATCTATGCCAAGCCAAAGAACCAGACAGAACTAAAGTATAACCAGAACCTTGCTGAAAGGGCAGAAGCGATACGCTGCCGTCGTTTTGAGTCTATTGTCAACGAGCGTTACGATTTCTTCGATAAGGAGAAGATGAAAGGCGATTTCCTTGCCTACTTCAAAAGACTGGCAGACAAGAAGAACTCCAAGTGGCAACACGTCTATATGCACTTTCGTACCTTCACGCAAGGCAAGTGTACCTTCGGGGAGATAAACGTGGACTTGTGCAACAGATTTCGTGAGTATCTGCTTACAGCACCACAGGGACTGCATAAGAACAGAAAGCTGCATATAAACTCAGCAGCCAACTACTGGTCAACTTTCCGTGCTTCAATCCACACAGCCTATCGTGACCGCAAGATAAAGGAGAACCCGAACGGTTTCTTGGAGCGTATCGAGACAATCCCGACTGACAAGGAGCATCTTTCACAAGACGAGGTTATCCGCTTGGCATCCACACCATGCTCTGCTCCTGCCTTGAAGCGAGCCTTTCTGTTCTCTTGTCTAACGGCATTGCGAAAGAGCGACATTAAGAAACTCACTTGGGAGGAGATACAGCCATACGGCAGCGATGGTGTGATGTATGTCACCACACGAATGCAGAAGACAAAAGACATCGTGCATAACCCAATCAGTGAGGAAGCCTTGGAACTGATAGGCTATTCACCAGATAAACGAGGCAAGGTGTTCCCTGATTTCAAAGACTCCATGACGCAGGCACCATTGAAGAACTGGCTGAAAGATGCAGAGATAACCAAGCATATAACTTTCCACTGCAGCAGGCACAGCTTCGCCTGTCTCCAGCTCGACGCAGGAACAAGCATTATGGTGGTGCAGCGTTACCTCGGTCATAAAAATGTTACGACAACAGAGGTCTATGCCAAGATTTCCGATGCTCAGAAGCGTGCTTCGATGGGCTGCATCACCTTGAAGAAGTAACCATTTGACAATAACACGCAGAAAAGGACTGTTGGAATAATTGGGTTCCAATAGTCCTTTCCTCGTTTTGTTGGTTCTATTTGTGGTCGTGGATAGAACCAATCCGACAAATTCACTCCAATTTCTGTTGATATTAAAGAGGAACTGCAAATTTCCCTTTTCTTTGCCCTTACCTTTGTAGTCAGCAATTAGCAGCAACTGGCACTAACGAGCAGTTTAAAGTATGATTCAGAGTATGATATCATATTAGAACGCTAATAAAGCGTAAAAGAAAGATTGCCAGATAACGTAAATGCGGTTTTTACATGCTTCTGCATCTAACTTTGTGGAAGTTTTTGAACGAATAACAATAAAACGAATACAATAATGATAGAAAACAAGACAACTTCAGATTGTACCATCTACGCTTTTGTTGGTACTGCAATTCTCGCCATCTCTCTTGTCGTGGCTATGTATGTAGGCAATGACTTTCACCAAAGTCTGTTTGTCGAGTCAATCATCTTTGTTGGAAGCAACATCCTGCTTTGGGCGATATTCATTTCCATGGTGAATTGTCCCTATGAATTGATGACTATTGGTAGCAATGGCAAGACAAAGAAAAACGTCATAGAAGTAGAGTCTGCAACAGAACAAGAACAGCCAATGCATACCTTACCACAAACAGAGACAGTAATATACAGCCATGAAGACTATGCCAAGTGTGTAGAGGTACAAGAAAAAGAAGCGCAGAAGGAAAAGGGCAAGCGAACGAGAGCCGTACTTGACTATGTGCATCGTACCATGTCAAGGTTTTTGTATGAGGAAGATTTGTACAAGGTAATTGAGGCTGTCAAGGAATGGAGTAACGACGCCAGCCATACCCCAACAGCAATAAACCGTTTCAAGGAGACGGTTGAGAATATCCCACTCAGACACTTTGTCTGGAATATCGCAGAGCGTTTAGGTAAGCGTGATTACACAATGGCAATGCGAATAGCCTTTATCAAGGCTTTGTTTCCCAAACCGTTTGAAGACTTGGACTACAGCACATTGAAGAACCTGAAAGCACCATGTTCCAATGATGTCATTCCTATAGACGAACCTGTAAATGGTGGATATAGGTTTCATGATGTTACAGAGGAAACTCCCGAATAATCCCCATTGTTAGAGTTATTCCTTCGTGAATGACAAATGACTGTCACGAATGGGAGTAACGAAAGCATCATTCTGTTCCTTTGCCCCAGTTTTTTTTAATGACTTGTATATGACAAAGGAATTAACTTTCAACGACCTTCCAATGGTCGTTGCCCAGCTTCGGGACGAAGTGGTGGGCATGAAGCAGATGATCATCAGTCTGCAATCACAGAACAAGCCACACAAGGCGAACACGCACATACCTATGAGTGTGGAGGAAGCATCGGCATACCTGAAAATGCCGATGGCAACTCTCTACATGAAACTTGGTAACGGCAGCATTCCTGCCACCAAGCCAGGCAAACGTTACTGCCTTTATCAGGATGAACTAGACAAGTGGCTGGAGACTAACCGCAAGAATCCTGTACCTCTCACGGCGGAGGAAGAGAACGCAGCCATTCTTGCAGGAAACAAGCGCAAGCCGAAACCCTTAAACTGGTAATGTCATGGATGCGCTTGAACTCTGTAACAAAATCAACATGGAAGCCGAGTCTTTAGCGGACTCAGGCTTCCCTCTTGAGGTATTTCCACAAAAAATGCAGTCCATCATCATAGACATGGTGGTGCACGGCAATTTCAAGGTGGATTATGTCGCCATGTCCATGCTGTCGGCAGCATCAGCGGCTCTTGGCAATACATATCGTATTCACGTTAAGCAGGATTGGGACACGAATGCCGCCCTTTATATCATATTGGTTGGCAGGCCTGGCATGGGCAAAACTCCACCATTACAGCTTGCATACAAGCCAATTCGGGAGTATGAACGAAAGCTGTTTGACAAGTTTTGCCATGAACTTGACCTGTATGAGGCCGCATGTGCAACAAAGGAAAGCGGAAGCAAGGACATGAAGAAGCCTATTCTGAAAAGGGTCACATTGGATGACTTTACATTGGAGGCTCTGGTATTGGAGCATTACAACAACTTGCGTGGCATAGCCATCAACTATGATGAAATTCTCGGACTGCTTGCCAATACAGACAGGTATGGGAAAAATCCCATGCTTGAACGCCTACTTTCCATCTGGAGCGGATGCCACTTGGAGAACACACGTGTCAAGAATGACCGCCCACAACGTGTAGAAGAGCCATGTGTCAACATCATCGGTACAACACAGACCAAACGAATGAAGGAACTGATGGCTTCCAAATTCATGGATACAGGTTTTCTTGACCGTATTCTGGTTGTATATCCCAAATCCAAGAAAGTTCCACACTGGCTGGATGAGGAAGACAGCCATGTACGTCAGAGCGAGGCTTCAAGAAAATGGGCTGACATCATCGGGAAAATCTTTGGACTTGACTATGCAAGGTGTAATGACACAAATGAATGTTGTCCAAATATCCTTTATATGGACAAGGACGCACACTCCCTTTTCTTTGGTTGGTGGAACAGAAATGTGGATGCCATCAATGCCATAGAGGACGATGAGGATGTTGAAACGAGGGTGATGAAGCACAATACCCACGTCGCACGCATTGCCTTATTGCTCCAAGCTCTAAGATACGCCTGTGGCGAGAGCCATCTGCAAAGTATTGATGTGGATTCCATAAAAGGAGCATTACAGCTCAATGAATACTGTGAGAATTGCTATCAACGCTGCCGAGCCTTTGTTGCTGAAGACACCTGTGATTCTATGTCCAAGGAGTTGCTGTATCTGTTGGAAGACAGTTTTGACACAAAAACAGCCATAAAAACAGGAATGGAGAATCTGCATGTTACAGACCGTACTGTGATGAACTATATAAAGGAGCTTATGAAGTCTGGACTAATCACAAAGGCAAAGAAAGGATTTTACGAAAAAGTAAAGTTCGAAACAGGACAGGCAACTGAAACATAAACCAACCTGTTTTCAGTATTCATTTGTTTCAGTTTTTCAGTTGACAAGTGCGTAACTGAAAACATGAAAGAACTGAAAGCTGAAATTCACCAATAATTCATTTCAGTTACGATGATGAACGAGTATAGATTTCACTTGGAGAAATACAGATCGGGTAATCGTTACACATGCCCGAATTGTGAGCGCAAGCGTTGTTTCACAAGATACATAGATGATGAGGGGGAAGTATCCTTCCCTGACAATGTAGGCAAATGCGACCATGAGCATAGTTGTGGGTATCACTATACTCCTAAAGACTATTTCCGTGAGCATCCAGACTTTCTGTCTAAGGACAAATTGCCATATCCGACAAGAAGGAATATCCAACCGAAAGTCGTAGAAAAGCCTATGTCCTATATCGCCAACGCTATTATGGAGCGTTCCTTGTCTCATTACGGAATCAATCCGTTATACCAGTACCTTTCCAAGGTCTTTGGTGAACAAGAGACAGAAAGGCTGATGAAGATGTATCATGTCGGAACATCCTATAAGTGGGGAGGCTCAACCATTTATTGGCAAGTTGACAAGGATGATAAGGTGAGGACTGGCAAGGTCATGCTGTATAATCCCAAAGACGGACATCGTGTGAAAGAGCCACGTTCTTATGTTGGATGGGCGCATGCTTTTCTTCATCTTCCAGATTTCAACTTGTGCCAATGTTTCTTTGGTGAGCATTTGCTGGCACAGCATCCCACAATGTCGGTCGCTATTGTCGAGAGTGAAAAAACTGCCATAATCGCATCCCATTTCATCCCCAATTTCATCTGGTTGGCAACTGGAGGTATGCATGGCTGTCTCAACCAAATCGCTGTCAAGGTATTGGGAGGTCGGGATATCATTCTGTTCCCTGACCTTGGAGCAACGGACAAATGGAAATCAAAAATTCCATTGCTGCAATCTGTTTGCAAAAGGGTTGTCATAAGCAACATCTTGGAAGACAATGCCACCGATGAACAAAAGACCAAAGGTCTTGACATTGCCGACTTCCTGCTGATGACGGAAACGCCACAGATGGCGCTACAAAGGCTGATAAAGCAACATCCGCCTCTCCAGCATCTAATAGACAGTCTTGGGTTGGTGTTGGTGGAAGAGTCATAGCAGAGTGGGTAAGGTTCTGCGAGCACGCTTGCGTGACGGACTTTCACAAAAGTCCTAAACATAATAGGGACTTTTAGATTCACTTGCTGGCGCTGTTCACTTAAAAAGTCCTTCTATTATGCTCAGGCTTCGCCCGAGACCTGCTGCCAGTCATACTATAACAATGTTACAAACTCAAACAAGATTCTTATGGAAAGAAACATACCACGTGCCGCCATCCATGTAGGCACAGATAAGAAATCGTTCTCGTCCCAAGTGGGCAACGAGGCGGAACGCAGAGGTTGGGACGAGAAGCGTTACCAACTCAAAAACGCAGACATAGACAAGAACAACCATTATAACTACTCACGCAAGAGACTCAACTTTGAGATAGTCAAGGGTGGAAAGATTGTGCCTCTTGGTTCCCAGTCTGTGCCGTTGCATGAACGCTTGCAGCACAGACTTGATGAACTTGGTTTCAAGCCGTATATGGATGCCAAGCGTCCCGACCAAGTTTCAAGGAACAGTCCGAACTGCACTGTCGGCATCATCTTCAGTGGAGACCATGATGTGCTTAACAGGCTTGCCTTTGGTGAACAGAAACTCAACACGTCAGATCCAAATGCTGACCACAGCAAGGTGACATTACAAAAAGGCATCTATGACTGGGCTTTGGACACCTACCGCTTTGCATGTGAGAAATGGGGAGAAGAGAATGTCATCGGCTTTGATGTGCATTGTGATGAGACAAGCATCCATGCCCATGTGCAGACTGTGCCTGTCGAACAAGTAAAGAAACGTGGGCGCATCGGAAGCAAGTATATTCACAAGGATAATCCAGAAAAGGTTCTCTCTACAAAGGAATGGAGAGCACTTCCAAAAGAAGAACGTGACAACTACACAAAATCGGAAGCGGCAAAGGGTGTTGTTGAAAGGGTCTCTTATGCCAAAGTGTGGGGAGAGCGAGCAAAGGACAAATCACAATACCTTTCCCAACTGCATACTGACTATTACAACAAGGTAGGGCATAAGTATGGCTTGGCAAGAGGCTTCTCCTATGATGAACTTTCAGAGGAAGAGAAACGGGGACGCAAGCATAAGAACAAGGTGGTACTTGAAGCGGAACGTCAGGCGAAAGTTGCTCTTGACAAAATGGAGAAATATGCAGTGCTTGCTACAATCGACAAGAAGGAGCTGACCATTCCTTTTCTCAACATCAAGGTTCCTGTTCAAGAAGCGATGAATGCCATAAAGAAAGAACTTGCCATCCCAATTCCTGCTCTTATCGGACAAAAGGCATGGCGTGAGGAGCGTGTAAACAACATCAACGCAGCTATCAAAGCTCTTGTCGTAGCCATCAATGCAGAACGTGACAAACAGAATGAAGGTGTACGCAAGTCTGTCAACAAGACATACACTTACTATATGCAGAACCTCAATAGGCAGATAGAGGATAACAAGTCGCTTCGTGCCGAGAATGATGCGCTAAAGGCAGAAAACAACAAAGTCAAACAACGCATCTCTCAACTTGACGAGAAGGCTGTGGAGCGAGTGACTACTCAACTTGTTTATGCGAAGGAAGAACTCGCCAGTGCCAAAAGTTATAATACCACACTTATGGAAATGTACAATGATTTGAAGGCTCGTTGGAATGCCATTTGGCAAGAGCCAGAAATGACTGATGCATGGAGACGAGTGGAAGCACGAAAGGAGGAAGATGCAAAAGAAAAGGCTCGGCAAGAAGCCGAAGCTAAACGTGAAAGCATGGCTCGGCAAAATAGATACATAGGAGTGCTTGACAAGTGTATCAAGGAGGGACATGAAGCTTTATCTTCCTTTGCCAAGACAGATAGAGTCAACTTCAACGAGAAAGAATCGGCTTCCATATACTATGGCATTATGGCATCTGCTGTAAAGCATAATATTGGATTGGACTCTACAGCCTGTATAGAATCGGCAACAAAGAGGTTCTTGTCTGATATGTCTTGGCATGGTTTTACAGACTTCAAGCAGGAATGTGTCACCAGTTGGACAAAACTCTTCGCCACAAATGAAGTTCAATTCGCAGACAACGCCATTGACAACTTTCTCGCTTTTGTTGACTATATGTCATGCAGTGCAGACACATATGTTTCGCTTAGCGGTTCCAATGGCTGTGCCGACCAACTTACGAATTGGGACGGAACACAAAAAGTGGGATTGGGTGCGGTTCTAAGAAAAAAGCCAAGAGGCTTCTCACTATAAGTTAAGATAATGAGTATAAGAACTTGCTTTGTTTGAAATTTGACAAAGCAAGTTCTTATGATTGTTAATCGTAAGCGTATCCGCAATGCCGCCTTGTCCATAATCACTCTTTCCTTTACCTTTGCCACATAAATAAAATCTCAATAATATGATTGCAGCAAAACGATACGAGAGTGTATGGAATACGTTCTTGAAAGAACTGACCCGTAATTCGACCGTCACTCTGTCTTCTTTTCAAAAGAAGTGGCACGTTAACCAGAGTGGAATGAAACAATGGATGGGTAATAACGGACTGTCTGTAAAAGAAGCCAACCTTAATTCCGCAACACTATAAATTTTAACTTTTATAACATCCTGAGCAACAAAAAGTTGCCCAGGATTTTAACATGTCAGAGGATTCACTTAATTTAGTGTTGCTGTAATAATCAAACAAAACCTCATCAGGCATGGCAAAAATACAAATAAAATCCGAGAAACTCTAATGTTAAAGGCAGGTGTGATTTATCATCCTGCCTTTATTATAATTTCGCAACTTTGAGCTTCTCAACAAATATTTCTTGGATAAAAGTTACTAACTTTGCAGGCAAAACAAAGTGAAACAATATGGAACGATTAGATGTGTTCGATTGCTCGAATATACTTATAGCAAGTTATTTCACAGACGATAGAGGGTGTGCCCACGAAAACAGGGAGCACACTCTGATTTATCTGATTTCTGGCGAACTGGAAATAGAGGAACGGGGTAAGAAAACCGTCCTACATCCGGGAGAGTGCGCTTTTATGCGGCGTGACCACCGTATGTGGTTGCAGAAAAAAGTGGAAGATGGAAATCCTTACCGCTCTGTTGTGTTGAAATTCTCACGACCTTTCTTAAAAGAATTTTACCAGACACTTAATCGGCAGCAGATTCCCAATGATTCCAAGCGCGAGAAGGTGAGTTTGCGTGTGTTACCGAGTAACAGACCTGACATCCGTTCCCTGTTTGAATCGGTCATTCCCTATTTCGATGCTGGTGAAAAACCGTCGGAGGAAGTGCTGAAATTGAAGATGATAGAAGGTGTGTATGTATTGCTTAATACCGACATCAACCTGTATGCTTCGCTGTTCGACTTCGTGGAACCGTGGAAGATTGACATTTTGGACTATTTGAACGAAAACTATATGTGCGACCTTTCCATGAACGAGATTGCAAGTTATACAGGGCGCAGTCTGGCGACTTTCAAACGGGATTTCGCAAAGGTAAGCGATTTGACACCGCAAAAATGGATTATCAAACGGCGCCTTGAAGCTGCCCATGATTTGATAAAATCGGGAAAAAAGAAGGTGACGGAAGCCTGTTTCGACGTGGGCTTCAAGAACCTGTCGCATTTCTCCAAGATATACAAGGAGGCATACGGGGTTGCCCCATCCATGTAGTATTGAACTTCAAAACAAAACAAATTGAGCCTTGCAGCAAAGTCGTTGTAAGGCTCTCTTTGTACCTTTGCATCCGATGATTGAAAATGTCTCAGCAATGTCAAATTTAAAAAGCGCAATATGAAAACAAAAGTAATTTCATTGGTTCTATTATCGGTTTTAATGTTCCCTATTATGGCAAAATCACAAGTAAAAATCAAGCAGACCGCTGGGCGCGATGCACTCGGTGAGTTCGCACCGGAGTTCGCTCGTCTGAATGATGACGTGCTTTTCGGCGAGGTCTGGAGCCGCAATGACCTGCTTTCGCTCCGCGACCGTTCCATTGTTACCGTTGTCGCCCTCATGTCGCAGGGATTGACAGATTCTTCGTTCAAGTATCACCTTGAATCGGCGAAGAAAAACGGTGTGACCAAGACCGAAATGGCAGAAATCCTGACCCATGCCGCATTTTATGCCGGCTGGGCCAAGGCGTGGGCGGCATTCCGCATGGCTAAGGAGGTCTGGACGGAGACAGCCGACAGCACCGCAGCCGCTTCGCTCGAAGCCTATGCGCAGACCCTTATCTTTCCGGTGGGCAAGCCCAACGATGCCTATGCACGATATTTCATCGGACAGAGCTATGTAGCCCCGATTGTGACGGATGGTGTACCCGTGGTGAATGTGACCTTTGAGCCGAGTTGCCGCAACAACTGGCACATCCACCAAGCGACCAAAGGCGGCGGGCAGACGCTCGTATGCGTGGGCGGTCGCGGTTACTATCAGGTGTGGGGCAAAGAACCTGTTGAACTTCGTCCCGGAGATTCGGTATATATTCCCGCCGGTGTGAAGCACTGGCACGGAGCAGCTCCCGACAGCTGGTTCTCGCACCTCGCTATCGAGATTCCCGGAGAGAACACCTCAAACGAGTGGTTGGAACCGGTAAATGACAACGAATATTCAAAATTGAAATAACATGAAACTATTAACATTGATAATTATGGGATTACTCACTTGGGGCAACACATTGAGTGCGCAGATGACAGAGGGCAACAAAAAAATCCTTGTGGCTTATTTCTCTTGTACGGGGACTACCGAAAAGGTGGCGGAAGCCATTGCGGAAACAACCGGTGGCAAACTTTACCAGATTACTCCGACCAAGGCTTATACTTCGGCAGACCTTGACTGGCAGAACAAAAAGAGCCGCAGCTCGGTGGAAATGGCAGATGACAAATCCCGACCGGCTTTGGGCGGAGAGGCTATCGATCCGGAAGATTATGATGTGATATTCATTGGTTATCCGATCTGGTGGGACTTGTGTCCCCGTCCGGTCAATACATTCCTTGAAAAGTATGATTTTTCGGGTAAGACTATTATTCCATTCGCCACTTCTGGTGGCAGTTCGATTGCAAACAGCGTGAAACAGCTCAAAAAACTCTATCCTAAAGTCGTATGGCAAGACGGGCGCTTGTGTAACGGCAGTGCGAAACAGGCCGCAGTGTGGGCGAAACAAACAATCAAATAATTGTATGGAAGAGATTAGAATCGACTGTCTGAACCAGACAGAACAGGAACTTGTCGCAGCCAGAGAACTGCGGCAAGACATCTTTCGGCTGAACCATACGATGCCCGATACGGAGGAGTATGCCGAACTGTTGCACAAGGTTTTTTCGCAGTTCGGCGAGAACTGCCGTGTCGAAATACCATTTTCGGGTGTCCGAACCGCCAATGTGAAGTTCGGCCGTAATGTGATTGTCATGCCAGGCTGCCTGATGATGTCTGCCGGTGGAATCACGATAGATGATGATGCGCTGATTGCTGCCAATGTGCAGCTCTTGTCCAACAATCACGATTTGCAGAACCGTCGTGTGATTACCTGCAAGCCAGTGCATATCGGCCGTCGGGCATGGATTGGAGCCGGAGCGACCATTCTTCCGGGCGTTACCGTCGGTGAGAATTCTGTGGTCGGGGCTGGTAGCGTGGTGACGCGCGATGTCGAGCCGAATACGATTGTGGCAGGAAATCCTGCAAAGTTGATTCGCAGAATATGATATTTTACAAATTGAACTTCATGACAAAGTGATTTGAGCCTCGCAGCAAAGCTGTTGCGAGGCTTTCTTTTTACCTTTGCATCAGAATATTAAAAACAATGATATGAACGATATTTTTAAAAGAGACCTGAACGGAGAAATGGTGTCACCCAATGATCAAGGATATGACGAACTTATTACGGACATTTTCGACACCATGAAAACTGCGACCGAAATGAATGCCGGTTACAAGACACCTGCCGAAGTGCATGAGTACATGAAGTGTATCCTCGGCAAACCGCTTGATGAAAGCACAACCGTGCTTCCTCCTTTTTATGTTGATTACGGCAAACCTGTAACCATAGGCAAAGGATGCTTCATCCAGCAGTGCTGCACATTTTTCGGGCGTGGAGGAATCACAATCGGTGATGGTGTGTTCATCGGTCCTAAATGCAATCTCATCACCATCAATCATGATGTGAATCCCGACAACCGCAGTGCTACTTACGGTCGCCCCATTCTAATTGAAGACAAAGTTTGGATTGGTATAAATTCGACCATCCTTCCTGGAGTGAAAATTGGCTACGGAAGCATTGTCGGAGCGCAGAGCGTTGTGACCCACGATGTGCCGCCCATGACGATAGTAGCCGGAAATCCTGCAAGAATAATCAAGAAAATCGAAATAAATCATGAATAGTAATAAAGAAATCAGCCGCCGTGATTTTCTGAAAACCGCAGCGGTATTAGGAGCAGCGTTGACCATACAACCTGCCATTAACAAGGTACAGGCGGCAAATGCCGTTCTTGGCGGGACATCCGCATCTTCAACGAAAAACAAGGATATGCAGTACCGCACACTCGGTACAGGCTCAGCTGCATTCGAGGTTTCGGCTCTCGGCTTTGGTGTGATGGGCATGACCTATAATCGCAGCCAATATCCCGACAAAAAAACACGCCAGCGCGTTATTGCAGAAGCGGTTGACCGGGGCGTGACTTTGTTCGACACTGCCATTATCTACGGTCCTTTGAACAACGAGGAATTTGCGGGGGAAGTTCTGGCTCCCTATAAGAACCGTGTTAATGTTACCACTAAGTTCGGGCATGAAGTCATCGACGGCAAGGGCACAGGGCGTCAGGACAGCCGTCCGGCAACCATCCGCCGTTATTGCGAGGAATCGCTCCGTCGCCTTCGCATTGACTCCATTCCGATGTTCTACCAGCATCGTTTAGACCGCAATACGCCTATCGAGGAAGTGGCGCAGTGTATCGGCGATTTGATTAAGGAAGGCAAGGTGCAGCGATGGGGATTGTGCGAAGTCAGTCCGGAGACCATCCGTAAAGCTCATGCCGTGCAACCACTGACCGCTATCCAAAGCGAATACCACCTGATGCACCGTTTGGTGGAAGAGAATGGCGTACTGGATGTCTGCCGCGAACTGGGCATCGGCTTTGTGCCGTACAGCCCTATCAACCGTGGTTTCCTCGGTGGCTGTATCAATGAATACACCGTTTTCGACCCGAACAACGACAACCGCCAGACATTGCCACGTTTCCAACCCGAAGCCATGCGTCAGAACTACCGCATCGTGAATGTGCTTCAAGATTTCGGCCGTACACGAGGCATGACCTCGGCACAGGTAGCTCTCGGATGGCTGTTGCAGAAAACCCCGTGGATTGTGCCTATTCCCGGCACGACAAAACTCTCTCACTTGGAAGAGAACCTCCGCACACTTGATTTCACACTATCTGAAAGTGAATGGAAAGAGTTGGAGCAACGCGTGGCAGCTATCCCGGTAGTCGGTGACCGTTACAATGCCGAACAGCAGAAACAAGTAGGACATTAAAATTATTAAAAAGACAGACAGATGAAACCATATATCATTACCCACATGATGACTAACATCGACGGTAGTATTGACTGCCCGGTGGTAGGACAACTCTGCACAGACGAATAGGGCAGACTGCCATGTTTGATGGAATGACCGACCGCGGCAGCAACCCTTACAAACTGAAACTGGAAAGCGTGGAGCAGTGGGAAACTGATATTGTCTGGCCCCGTTATAAAGTAATGTGATTATGAAACTACAAGCAATCGCCATCCTGACATTCCTGACTTTTACGAATGTCATGGCACAGAATATCTCAAAATCAACAAATATGAACACTTTGGAATTAACGCAGGAATGGGACAAGACCTTCCCGCAAAGCGATAAAGTGGAACACACGAAAATCACGTTCCACAACCGTTACGGCATCACGCTTGCCGCAGACCTCTACAAGCCGAAAAATGCACAAGATCGTTTGGCGGCTATTGCGGTAAGCGGTCCATACGGAGCAATAAAAGAGCAGGTGTCGGGACGTTATGCCCAGACCCTTGCAGAGCGAGGGTTTCTGACCATCGCATTCGACCCTTCCTATTATGGCGAAAGTGGCGGCACACCCCGTTATCTCACATCGCCCGAAATCAGCACGGAGGATTTCAGCGCGGCAGTCGATTATCTGACTTCCCGTGAAGATGTCGATTTAGAGCGCATCGGCATTCTCGGCATCTGCGGTTGGGGTGGATTCGCACTCAATGCGGCAGCCAATGACCCGCGAATTAAAGCGACGGTAACATCCACCATGTATGACATGAGCCGGGTGAATGCCAACGGATATTTTGATGCAAACGATAATGCGGATGCACGTTACGAGTTGCGTCGACAACTGAATGACCTTCGCACAAAAGCATACCGGACAGGTGAGAATGAGCGCGACGGCGGTGTGATTGACCCCGTTCCCGAAAATGCGCCGCAATTCGTCAAAGAGTACCACGATTATTATAAAACAGAGCGCGGCTATCATCATCGTTCGCCTAACTCCAACGAGGGAATCACGAAGACCAGTGTGCTGCCGTTCATCAATATGCCGTTACTCACCTATATCGGAGAAATCCGCAGTGCCGTGCTGATGATTCACGGCGAAAAGGCTCACTCGCGTTATTTCAGCGAGGATGCCTATAAGCGTCTTACTACCGAAAATAAGGAATTGCTGATTATCCCCGGAGCGAATCACGTTGATTTGTACGATAACCTTAATGTCATTCCATTCGATAGAATAGAAAGTTTCCTCAAAAAGACCTTTGAAAAGAAATAAAATCTCGTTTTAATGACGAGTATTTTATGTCTGAACTTCAGAACAAAATATATTGAGCCTCGCAGCAAATACGTTGTGGGGCTTTACTTTTACCTTTGCACCAAGAAATAATTAAAGCACAAAAGATATGAAAACGAAACTTTTATTCCTCTTTGCATGGCTCATGTTAGCCACTACTGGCTGTTCTTCCGATGAACCACGAACAGAATTACCCGACACGCCTTCTGAAGAAAAACCGGAAGAACCAGTTGAACCATCCGGAGATAAAAAGGTCTTGGTTGTATATTTCTCCCATACGGGCAATACTAGGACGATTGCCAGATATATCCATGATACTGTAAAGAGCGACCTTATGGAAATCAAAACTATCGATACCTATACAGATGACTACGATGCGTTGCTGGCTCAGATACGGGAAGAGGTCGCTTCCGAATATTGCCCTCCTTTGACAACGAAAATCGAGAATATTTCTTCTTACGATGTGGTGTTCATCGGCTATCCCATCTGGGTGGAAACGGCAGCCCCGCCTATCCGATCTTTTTTGACGACTCACGACCTTGCAGGGAAAACCGTAGTACCGTTCTGTACAAGTGGAACCAGCTCAGCCGAAGCGAGTTACCGGCTTGTGCGTTCACTTTGTCCGCAATCAACCGTATTGGAGGGCATACAGATTCGTCGCGGAACATACGATACCGCATATGACCGTGTCACGGCATGGTTGCAGAAACTCGGCATTGTGAAATTGAATAATGGCAACAGTGATGAAAAATAAACAAGACCTGTCCCGTCGGGAGTTTATCCGTAACTCCATGATGGCAGGAGGAGCCATGTTACTTTCGGGGGTATTCAAATGATTTCAGTTGCCATGACCGTGCCTATCTGATTCGTCAGGAACTTCCCGATTTTGAAGTGTTTGGCAGTCTGTGCATGAACCGCGTACACGGAGATAAGATCAATGTGTTCGCAGCGGAAAAAGCCGTTGCCACAACCGATAATCTTTGCCGTTGCATCCTTGCGTTGCTTGAAAACGGACTCTCACAACAATAGGTGGATTTTATGGTACGTACCAATACTGCGCATCTTGTCAGCCTTTCAACACTAAGATAACCTATGAGTACAGAACAGAATATATATTTCCAAGATACAATAGATGTGGTGTCCCACGCCTATCATCTTTTTCAAAATCACACATTGGTCTATCTATACAGCGGACGGTTACATCTGAGAAACCAATGCGGTGAGACACTGAGTATGGTGGGCGGAGAAAGTGCGTTTATCGGAAAGGACAGTTACTCACATCTTTATGCCGAACCGGAAGAAAACATCCCTTGCCGGGCGTTGTTCTTCACTCTTCCGCGAGATTTTTTGTGCGAATACTACCAGACGTTGCCGGAATCCGACCGTAAGTTATCGGTAGAGAAATTATCTGCATTGCATCGGTTGGAACAGACTTCCGATATAAAGAGTATCTTCCAGTCATGGATTCCATACATGCAAAGTGGGCAGGAACTATCGGATAAAGTTCTGCGTTTGAAAATGATGGAAGCCGTTTATGCCCTGCTGAATACAGATGAACGCTACATTCCTACCTTGTTCGATTTTGCCGGAAAATGTCAGATGGATATGTTTGATCTTCTGCAAGAACCGGTAGAAAAAGAAATCAAATGGCAAGATTCCGTGTTTGAGCCTTACAGCAAATTAAATTGAACTTTATAACAAAGCCTGCTTGTGTTATTCGCTGTAATTTTGCAACATGAACAAATTCAATAAAATAATGATATGCGTAAGATAAGTTTTTTATCATTTATGATTATGCTACTGTTTGCAGTAGCCTCATGCAGCAGCGACGAACCAGCAACTACAGAGCCGGGAGGTAATCTATCCGGTGATGTGGAAAAAACTCTGATTGTCTATTTCTCGTGGGGTGGTAATACCAAGACGGTAGCCAACCATATCCACGATCTGATAGGCGGTGAGATTGTGGAAGTGGAAACGGTCATTCCTTATCCTGATACATACGAGGAAGTGACCCAGATTGCACCGGGGGAACTGGCCAATGATTATCGCCCGGAACTGAAAACGAAGGTGGATAACATGGACGAATACGACACGCTGATTGTCGGCACACCTATCTGGGGCGGACATCTTACCCCTGCCATGAAAAGTTTTCTGGCAAGTTACAATCTGTCGGGCAAAGCCATAGCCCCGTTCTGTACGCATGGAGGTAGCGGTACGGCTCAAAGTGTCAATGACATCCGTTCGGTATGCCCGAACTCAATAATACTCGGCAGTTTGGCGGTGTATGGCAGCAGAGCTGAAAGCTCCCGTGCAGATGCGGAGAGATGGCTCAAACAGATAGGAATTATAAAAAACAACTAAATAAATTCATTAAACAAGCAAGAAGCGTTATGAAAAAGTACCTGTATTTATTATTTGCCGCTTTTATTGCGGTAGGATTGAGTGCCTGTTCTCCAGATGATAACGAACCAGATGTACCGGGAACAGAGATTCCGGACACACCCGACAATCCAAATAATCTAGATGATGGTAATGACCCGGACAATCCGGAAGATCCTGATAGTTCAAATCCCAATCCTACGGGTAAGACATTGATTGCCTATTATAGTTATACCAACAATGTAGAGCGTATAGTCACCGAACTGCGTTCTCAGATCGAGGCCGATGTTGTTGAGATAGAACCGGCACAGAAAGGTCTTGATTATGCAGCAAACAACTATGCCCTCGGTACACAATTGCTCAACGCTATCAAAGCTAATCCGAACAGTGAATCATCATATCCTGCTATTGACAAAGTGGAGGTTGATATGACGCAATACGAAATGGTCATTATAGCTACTCCGCTTTGGTGGAGCCAGATGGCAGCACCGTTCCAAACATTCCTGTTCCAATACAGCTCTCAAATGAAAGACAAGAAAATCGGAGTGATTGTTTCAAGTGCCAGCAGCGGAATCAGTGGCGTGGTGGCTGATGCAAAACGTCTTATCCCCGAAGGCAAATTTGTAGAGCCAAATCTTTGGATTCGTTCATCGCAGACCTCAAACGCTAAATCCCTTATCGAAGGCTGGCTTAAGGACATAAAGTATTAAACTCAAAAATCATTTCATGACATGAAAAAGATGATAATATTGATGGTAGCACTACTGACAACCGCTGCCATGAACGCAAAGACACTTGTGGCTTATTACAGCTACACCAACAACGTGGAGCGCATTGTCAACGAACTGTGCAAACAGGTTGATGCCGATGTAATCGAGATAGAACCGGCACAGAAAGGTCTTGACTATGCAGCAAACAACTATGCCCTCGGCACACAGTTGCTTAACATGATACGCAATAACCCCAACGATGCTTCATCATATCCTGCGATTGATCCGGTGGAAGTGAACATGAACGACTACGATATGGTCATAATTGCCGCGCCACTTTGGTGGAGTCAGATGGCAGCACCGTTCCAGACATTCCTGTTTCATTATGGCCCGCAGATGAAGGGAAAGAACATCGGTGTGATAGTTTCAAGTGCCAGCAGCGGAATCGGCGGTGTTGTGGCTGATGCTAAACGCCTTATCCCGGAAGGTAATTTCTTGGAACCTAATCTTTGGATTCGATCATCGCAGACTTCAAACGCAGCTTCTCTTATTTCCTCTTGGCTCAACGACATCCACTACAATGACCTTACTTCTGCCGTGACATCAATCACTGCCGACAATGATTTTGAAATCTTTGTAGCAAACGGAATGATTGGTGTCAATGGAGGATCCGGCACACTGGCACTCTACAATCTGTCGGGCAACAAAGTGATTGAAACCACTGAAAGGCGAGTCAGAACCGATGCCCTTGCCCCCGGAATATATATCGCTCAGACAACCAATGGTGGACGTTCAGTAACCTGTAAAATAAATATACAATGATGAAGCGCATACTTATAGCATTGATGCTCCTTGCCCCTTCGCTTGCATTCATGGGGTGTGCGGAAGAAGATAATGAAATACGGTCCGAAGTTCCTGGACAGCCGGGAAACAATGGTGATGATAACGGTGGTACAGAAGACCCTGAGAATCCGGGAACACCTGTAACTCCCGGAAACAGTAAAACACTTATCGCATATTTCAGCCGATGGGGTAACACCGACTATCCTGCGGATGTTGACGCATCTACTGGTGCCAGTATTCAGATTCGCAACGGCAACAAATACGGTACAACCGAGGTTGTTGCACAATATATTCAGTCTGCCATCGGCGGCGATATTCATTTGATTGAAACCACAAACCGTTATCCGATTTCGTTTGACGATGTCCGTGACCTGAACCATGCCGAGCAAGCTGCAGGAACACTTCCCGCATTAAAGTCGAAAATCGAGAATATGACAGAGTACGAGACGGTATTTATTGGCTATCCCGTATGGGCTGTTGACGTACCGCAGGCAATTAAGTCATTTCTTTCCGCCTATGACATGAGCGGTAAGAAGGTTATTCCATTCTGCACTCACGACGGTTACGGAGCCGGACGCAGTTTCACTACCATAAAAAACGCAGTTGCCGGAGCTACGACACTTGATGGTATTGCCTTACTTGCATCTGATGTTTCGTCTGCCGAGACACAAGTTCAGAATTGGCTCAGAGGAATTGGTATAGAACGTGAAGAACCACAAGGTAAGACAATCACTGTTACTGCCGGAGGACGTACATTCACAGGGACATGGTTTGATACTCCGTTGGCAAACGAAATCAGGGGGATGTTTCCTCTAAAAGCAACTTTGGGACGATATGGCGGACGTGAGTATTATGGCTCCATGCCACAGCGACCGACCAATACAGAAGAAGGGCAACTTCGTTTTGAGAATGGGGATATAACCTATTGTCCGTCCAACAATACGATAGCCATCTTTTATGCGAAAGCTGACGACCCGAGTATGGGGCAACTGACCATGCGGATTATCCCGATAGGGAAAGTAACATCAGACCTAACAGCTTTTGACGAGATGGAGAGCCGGTTGGAATTTACATTCGATAACTCTAAATAAAAAACAACATGACACCATTATTTATTGGCGGCCTCGGTATGTCTGAGGTACTTGTAATCGCATTGGTCGTGCTGCTTTTCTTCGGCGGCAAGAAGATTCCCGAACTGATGAAAGGTCTCGGCAAAGGTGTTCGTTCTTTCAAGGAGGGAATGAACAATGTAGAAAAAGAGATGGAAGAAATCAAGGACACTGAACAAAATCAATAGCCATATGGCAAACGATACGAACACACAATCCTTTTGGGAACATTTGGACGTGCTACGGACGGCAATCGTTAAGATTGTCGCCGTGGCCGTCGTGTTCGGTATCGTGGCATTCTTTTTCAAGGAAGAATTATTCTCTATCGTACTTGCACCGAAGGAAGACAGGTTTGTTACATATCAGCTACTTGACCGCATGACGGCATGGGCGGGAGGTGCGGTAGAGCCGTTTTCCGTCAGGCTTATCAATACAGGGCTGGCGCAACAGTTCATCATCCACATGAAGACAGCATTATGCGCCGGAGTATTGGGTACTTCGCCTTATATCCTTTATCAGTTGTTCCGGTTCGTTTCGCCGGCTCTCTATGATAATGAACGGCGGTATGTAGTACGGATGGTCGGAGGTGGCTATGCGATGTTCGCATTAGGTGTGATTGTCAGTTATTTCTTGATTTTCCCGTTGACATTCCGCTTCTTGGGAACTTATCAGGTTAGTGGCGATGTGGACAATCTCATCACACTTGATTCGTATATCTCCACACTTGTGATGATGTGTCTTGCGATGGGTATTGTTTTCGAGATACCCATCCTCTCGTGGCTGTTTGCCAAATTGGGGTTCCTGTCGGCAGATTTCATGCGCAAATACCGTAAACACGCCATTGTGATTATTCTTGTGGTTGCCGCGATTATTACACCGACATCGGATGTGCTCACGCTTTCGCTGGTCGCACTGCCGATGTGGGTACTTTATGAAGTGAGTATATGGATTGTAAAAAACTCAAAAGCCAATGAGAATACTTTTGCAACATAAAACCTTCGTAGTCTTTTGCATATTGCCTCAAGTCGCATCATGGGGTAAGGGGATTTCATCTTTTGCGACTGCATCATAAGGCTTCTTTACGAAAACGAGTCGTTTTAGAGAGGTATCCGCAACCCCAGATATCAAGAATATTACAGGTTGCGGATTTTAGGAAAGTTAAAATTTATAGTGTTGCGGAATTAAGGTTATATAAAAATGTAGGAAAACAGTATGATAGGCTACATTTCTATTGGTTCGATGGTTATAAAAGGGGGTGATTGACAATCACATCCTTTAAGTGAAGTCGTTTCACTCCTACCTCTCTAAAATATCATTTGATAACTTTTGTTTGTCACATTTTGAGTTCGGTTGAAACATTCCTATTCAAACACTATTTGGTAGTTTTTAATGTAATCGAAAGTTAAATACGTTAAATTATTACCTCTTCGTATCTAAACAGAATCCACACAGTCACTTTTCTACCGTTTAGAGTGTATAATACTGATAATCAACTAATAATACTTTCTCCTGTTGTAAAGCTTTGACTTCCGTTACCATACAGGAAGGAGTGACGCGAATAGGAGCAATGGCATTTGGTGATTGTCGTGCATTGACCTCCGTTACAATTCCCCAAAGCGTGATGGAAATTGGACAATGGGCATTCAGTAACGACCAACTGACTGTGAAATGTTTACCAACATCACCTCCTTCTCCTTCTTCACCAGCTCCATTCACACTAAAGAAACTCTATGTACCGGCCAGTTCCGTTGACTCATATAAAAAAGCTTGGGAAGGCGCTTATAAAGATATAATCTTCCCCTTATAACAAAACGATTAACCCAGTCCACTTTAAAAGGATTTCTAAACATCAGTGAAGCAGTGACTTAGACAAGGAAAGCATAAGATTAAAATAATTCCAATAATATTGGCACAGATTTTAATTGCTATGTCATACAAAGCAGACTATAAGTCTGTTTCTGCTACATCTTTAAATCATTTTGGTATATCCTCTTTAAGACTACCTATTTTTCTATCTATTTTCGTATAACGAGCCAAAAAAAGTTACGCACATCTTCTTTTTGAAGAAGATGTGCGTAACTTTAATACAATGGCAAATTCACTTATCTCACAATATCTTCCGGAAATTTAGCCGGCATCTCCACCCTCTTCCAGGTTTCATAATACCAGGTGTTCAACTCATTTCCATTCAAATCATTCTTGATAAAATATTTCAGATGGAGATAATCATTGTCTTTAATCTCAAATTCCAAAATATTGTCCTGATTGTCCAGCATCGGGAGATGAATGTTCTTCTCGATACTTTCCTTATAAGAATCGTCCGTGAGTTGTTTGTACGTACCATACCCCGTAATAATCGCATCCGCACCAGGGATAATGGTAAAGTTCACAATCCGCCCGTCATCACTCAATACTTTAAATGTATTACTGGGTTTCAACGCTCCCGGAACATCGGGAGATTCCGACACATAATGGCAGAGCTGCCAAATACCTTTCAAATCGGCCGCTTTGAATTTGGTTTTCTTCTGGGCCGTCGCACCTGTTACCGCTAACAACATTATTGAAAGCATGGTAAAGAAATAGAGCTTTTTCATTGTTGTATTATTTTAGTTAACACTCTCGAATGCGTATTTCCAAATATAAAGATTTATTTTGAGAATACAGCAATTCAGAGCATAAAAAAACTCGCATAACCTGAAGATTATGCGAGTTTTACATAAATATACCGAAATATTAGAAATCAGCATTTCTTGGTGTACGCGGGAACGGTATCACGTCACGGATATTCGCCATACCTGTTACAAACAATAACAGACGTTCGAATCCTAATCCGAAACCGGAGTGAGGACAAGTACCGAACTTACGGGTATCCAAATACCACCACATATCTTTCATCGGGATGTGCATTTCTTCAATACGGGTCATCAGCTTGTTATAGTCGGCTTCACGTTCGGAACCACCGATAATTTCACCGATTTTCGGGAAAAGAACGTCCATGGCACGCACTGTCTTACCGTCTTCGTTCTGCTTCATATAGAAGGCCTTGATTTCCTTCGGATAGTCAATCAGAATCACCGGACGTTTGAAGTGTTCTTCCACTAAGAAACGTTCGTGTTCGGAAGCCAGGTCCACGCCCCAGTAAACCGGGAATTCGAACTTATGTCCTTTCGCAACAGCTTCTTCAAGAATCTTGATACCGTCTGTATAAGGCAAACGTACGAAATCATCTTTCAATACACCTTGCAGACGTTCAATCAAGCCTTTATCGAACATATCGTTCAGGAACTTCACATCATCCGCACAGTTATCCAACGCCCATTTCACACAATATTTGATGAACTCTTCTGCCAAGTCCATGTTGTCTGTAATGTCGTTGAAAGCAACTTCCGGCTCAATCATCCAGAACTCTGCCAAGTGGCGGGGAGTGTTGGAGTTTTCGGCACGGAACGTAGGACCGA
>OJSO01000827.1_pt1 | contig 24527 bp, 29 predicted proteins | sample 1599521 | NCBI WGS metagenome assembly OJSO01 (sample SAMN04168659, study PRJEB22393) | human gut metagenome | biome: human gut microbiome; feature: stool | host: Homo sapiens | collected 2014-05-12 | reverse complement strand
ACTCCGAAGGATTGGCGTCCGTACGCACTGGCGTCCGTCAATACGCATGACATGCCTCCGGCGGCCGGTTACCTCGAATACGGCCACGTCAAGCTGCGTGAACAGCTCGGCCTGCTGTCCGGTCCGGTGGAGGAATTCCAGAAGTCCGCAACCGCCGAGCACAATGCCATGCTGAACATGCTGGTCGAGGAGGGCTATCTCGACAAGGCTGCTCTGGATGACGAAGCCGCCAACGAAAACGAGATTGTCGACGCGCTGTACCGTGGTCTGAAAGGTTCGCCCTGCAAGCTCATGGCCGCCTCCATCGTCGACGCGGTCGGTGAGAAGCGCACGCAGAACCAGCCGGGCACCAATAACGAGTATCCGAATTGGCGTATTCCGCTGGCCGATGGCGAAGGCAACGTGGTGCCGCTCGAAAAGCTCTTCGACGAACCGCGTCTGCAGGAGGTCACCGCCATCATGCGTGGCTGATCTTCTATAGGCGATTCCATGGGGTGTCCACAGGTCCGACGGTCTGCGGACACCCTTGTTTTTCGTGTTGCCGAATGTCAAGGCAGGCGATATACTAGTAGACTGTTGTGTTTCCCTACGGGGTCCTTCAAAGCGCTTTTCCCACTCGCCATCGAGGACTTTCAGGGAGCCCACGGATAATGAGACCTGAAAAACGGCATTATTCCGCGCCCAACCAACGCGTGTAATGCTGATGGATGGTCCGGAACACAATATATAGAAAAGGTACATCGTGAAAACTTTCACTCCGAAGCCAGCTGATCTGACTCACGACTGGTACGTCATCGACGCCACCGACGTGGTGCTCGGTCGTCTCGCCACTCAGGCGGCAACCCTGCTGCGTGGCAAGAACAAGCCGACCTACGCTCCGCACGCCGATTCCGGCAACCACGTGATCATCCTCAACGCCGACAAGATCGCTCTGACCGGCAACAAGTTGGGCAAGGAACTGTACATGCACTCCGGTCGTCCGGGTGGCCTGCGTCGCGATAGCTACGCCCAGCTGCTCAAGACCAACCCCGAGCGCATCATCAAGTCTGCCATCAAGGGCATGCTGCCGAAGAACCGTCTGGCCAAGGTTCAGCTGGATCGTCTCCACATCGTTTGCGGTGCCGAGCATCCGTACGCTGGCATGAAGCCGCAGGTTTTCGAGATCGCTCAGGTCTCGCAGCAGGCTAAGTGAACCGAAGGGAGATAAGAAACATGGCTGAAAACACCAACGACTCCGCGGTTCTCGAGACCGAAGAGGAGCTCACCTCGTACACCACCGAGACCAACGCTGGCGCTGGCACCGGTACTTCCACCATCGCTCCGGGCTACGGCACCGGTCGTCGTAAGGAAGCCGTCGCCCGTGTTCGCCTGGTTCCGGGCACCGGCAAGTGGACCATCAATGGTCGCACCCTGGAAGAGTACTTCCCGGCCAAGCTGCTGCAGCGTGAGGTCAACTCCCCGATCGTTCTGCTCAAGCTCGAAGGCAAGTTCGACGCTATCGTCCTCGTTGACGGTGGCGGCACCACCGGCCAGGCTGGCGCAATCCGCCTGGGCGTTGCCCGCGCTCTGAACGCTATCGATCGTGATGCGAACCGCGCCGCCCTGAAGAAGGCTGGCTTCCTGACCCGCGACGCCCGCGTCGTGGAACGCAAGAAGGCCGGTCTGCACAAGGCACGTCGCGCTCCGCAGTTCTCGAAGCGCTAAAGCTTACAGCAAGCTTTATTCGAAACCCCTCGGAAACCTATGGTCTCCGAGGGGTTTCCTCGTTATTGTGGGCAAGCGTTAGATGCGTTGGACGCAATGGGCTCGTTAGATGTGTTGGACGTATCTGGCAGACGTTGCAGATGAAGCATCCGCATCTCCCTCATTCGCGGCCCACCCGTTACCGGACGTTTCGGATGGGCCGTTTGCGTATTGATGTATGCGCCGATTCGTTGCGCCGTCCGCTGCGCGTCAATCCGTCGAAATCTGCTTCATCGCGCTGATGCTCAGAGCCGGCAGCGTCCACAGGGTCGGATCGTCCTCGGACAACCCGTCGTCCGCGGAGTTCAGACTGGCGGCATTCTCATCCATCTGCCAATACATGGTATTGAGACGCTGCAGATGGTTGCGGAATCGCCCGGCAGGTTTGTCCTCCGCTTCCTCATCGAACTCGGCCAGCTTCTCGATCTGCGTGCCCTGTCCGGGATATTCGCCGGCGATTTCCGCCGAGGACCAGATCATTTCCCATTCGATGTCGTTGGGCAGATGGAATCTGACGTTCTCGTCGGACCCATTGACCAGAATGAGCAGGCTTGGCTCGTCGGGGGAGAGCAGCTGCATGGCGAACGATCGGACCGAGGGATTCGTCCAATCCGCATCATGCGGCGTCTTTCCGTTCGGCAGGAACCAGTGCACGCGGTCGGATTTCTTCAACAGTCCGATTTTGCTCAGTCGGGTGAAGAAATCCTCATGGTTGTAGAGGTCCCGGGCCTTTCTCAGCGCTATCAGCCGGGAAGTGAGGTTGAACAGCTTGAGCTCCGCGGTCTGCTCGGTGCTGTACAGCCAATCCCAATCCAGCCATGTGGTCTCATTGTCCTGCGTGTAGGCGTTGTTGTTGCCGTTCTGCGAGTTGCCGAATTCGTCGCCGGCAAGCAGCATCGGCGTGCCCAGGGAGAGCAGCAGCGTGCCCAGCATGTTCATGATGGCCCGTTCTCGTTGCTGTGTGATGATCGGATCACTGCACGGGCCTTCATGTCCGAAATTGACGGAATGGTTGTTGTCGCTGCCGTCCCGGTTGTTCTCTCCGTTGGCTTCGTTGTGCTTATGCCGATACTGGGTCAGATCGGCGGTGGTGAAGCCGTCGTGGCATGCCACGTAGTTCACGGATGCGGTCGATCCGCGTCCGGGGTCGGTGGCGAACAGATCGGCTGAGCCGCATAGGCGCGTGGCCATGGACTGCATGGTCATGTCGCCGGTTTCACCACCACGTGCACGTTCCACATCGGTCAGCCAGAAGGTGCGTGTGCAATCGCGGAAGCGGTCGTTCCATTCCGCGAAGGGGATGCCGAATTGTCCCGTTCTCCAGCCGTTCGGGCCGCAATCCCACGGTTCCATGATCATCTTGAGGTTGCCGAGCAGCAGATCGGAGCGCAACGCGTACAGGAACGGGTGGTATCGCGTGAATTCGCCGTCAAGACGCGCCAGCGTCGCCGCAAGGTCGAAGCGGAAGCCGTCGATGCCGATTCGCTTGGCCCAGTAGCGAAGCGAATCCACGGCGAAGGTGGTGACGTGCGTGTTGGTGAAGTCAAGCGAATTGCCGCATCCCGTCGTGTCGTACAGGCGGCTGACCTTGTCTTTGGTCCGTCGGTAATAGGCGAGGTTGTCGAGTCCACGCCAGCAGATGGTCGGGCCTTCCGGACCGGATTCGCAGGTGTGGTTGTACACCACGTCCATGATGACCTCGAAACCGGCCTCATGCATGGCCCGCACCATGTCGATGACCTCCTGCCGCACGGCGCCCGCTCCCGCTTCCTGCGCCTGCTTGGTGGCGTACGAGGCTTCGGGGGCGAAGTAGCCGAGCGTGGAATAGCCCCAGTAATTCGTGCGATTGCGTTCCTGCAGGAACAGTTCGGATTGCTTGGCTTGGATGGGCAGCAGTTCGATGGATGTCACGCCGAGGTCCTGCAGATAGGAGAGCGTGGCCGGATGGGCGAGGCCGGCATAGGTGCCGCGCAATTCCGGAGGAAGCCATGGGGCGTTCGCGGTGAATCCTTTGACGTGCAGTTCGTAGATGACGGTTTTGCTCCATGGCACATGCGGGTGGGATGGTTCTCCCATATGCTTGTTGATGTCGCGGTCGTCAATGGCCACGGAAACAGGCATGTGTCCCAGAGAGTCCACGGTGCTCATCGGTCCGAACGGCGAACCGGCGACCTTGCCGTTTTTGATCTCGCATTCGTAGGCGAAGGCGCCCGGGTCGAGTTCCATCTTGCCTTCGATGCCTTTGGCGTATGGGTCAAGCAGCAGCTTGTAGGGGTTGAAACTCACGCCATGATTGGGATCCCATGGGCCGTTGACGCGGTATCCGTATTGCATGCCGTCCCATGCTTGTGGCACGTGCACGTACCACAGTCCGTAGTTGGGACCGTCCATGCGGAACAGTGTTTCGCGAAGATTGAGCGAGGGAATGCGTCTGGTGCAGATGCGCTGTTTTTTGGCCTGATCGATGAACGTGAGTCCGGGTTCGTTGAACAGCCGTGCGGCGTCGGCATAGAAGGCGCTCGGTTGGTCAAGTGGTTCAAGTACGCAAAACCACACTTGGTCTGCTGTTTCTGAGCGGACAACGGCGTCCGCGCCACCATCGTCGGTGAAATAGAGACCTGGTCGGGTTGCGTAGCGGTGCAAAGGTGGGTTCTTCATAACCTCATTCTAAACACTTTGAAATTATCTGTTGACTTGCTATGTCGAGGCTGTCGACGCTCGTGCCGGTCTGATCCAGCCGTGAGCTTGAACTCGAGCAGGTGCAGGACTTCCTCGACGGCAAAATCGCCGCCGCTTCCAAGGCTGTCGTCAAAATCGGTGCCAGACACTGTCTATTCGTCCTGAACAGCTTGAAATTAGCGAAAAGTATCACGACATGACGGCAAATGCGCCGCCGACATCGCCGCATAGCGCATATCCTAATCACAAAAGGGAAAAAATCAATCGTATTCATCGTTATCAGGAGGTAATTTTATGGCGAAAGCAATGTCTGAATTCACTACCGATCTGCAGCATTCCGGCATGCCGGCGAAGGATCTCGACGAAACCATCGAATTCTATACGAAGAAGCTTGGTTTCGAACTGGCCGGACTGTTCCATAACGGCGAAAACCGTTGTGCATTCCTGCGTTACGGCCATCTGACCATCGAAACGTGGGAGGGTGATCCGGCTCCGCTGACCACTGGTGCCATCAACCATTGGGCATTCGACACTCCCGACATCGAAGCTGCATTCGAAAACGCGAAGGAACTCGGGCTGAATTTCAAAGATAACGAAATCCAGCATATCGACAGCTTCTGGGAGCATGGCATCCGCTACTTCAACGTGTACGGACCGAACGGCGAAACCATTGAATTCTGTCAGATTGTCAAATAACTATCGTTAGATGATTGCCGTCAAATAATCGTTGAAAACAAATACAACAGGCGAAACAGACGGAAGCAAACAAAGAAGCGTGCGCTGAACCTTATATACGGGTTCGGAACACGCTTCTTTTTGTTATGCAATCGATGTGATTAATGCGATTAATATGTGCGCAAAAGCGGTCACATATCGCATAGTTCGCGTACGTACGGCTCCACAAAACGCAGAGCCGCGCCGATAATGTCTTGATGGTCGAGCGCCATTCCCTTGCGCAGGGTGAAATCCGTGGTGCCGAATGGCGTATGTTCCACCACGCGTTCGCGTAGTCCGGCCATATCGTCATCATCGAGATATTGTGCTGCCTCACCGCTGATGATCACGTCACCGGCCAGTACCGAGCGAATATTCGTTACCGCCAGCGCCATATAATCCAGCCATTGCGAGAATCGTTCGCGATGCTCCTGCTCGCCTTGTTCCAACACCGAGAAGAAGCCGGGCAGGCTTTCGCCGTCTTCCATCAGCGTTTCCGGCGAGCAATACGTATCCATGCAGCCCTGTTGCCCGCAGTAGCAGGTGTTGCCTCCTGGAATCAGCGTCATATGTTCGATTGAGCCATTGCATTGGTTGGGCCCTTGGTAGAGCGATCCGTCTACGATGACCGCGCCTCCGGGGCGTCGCTCGAGGTAGATGCAGACGGCATCCTTCAGATTGTGGTCGAACCAGAGTTCCGCCATGGCAGAAGCGTCGGAATCGTGAATCATCAGCGACGGATAGTTGAGGCCGTGGCTGAGTTCGTTGAGTTTCAGGCCGGTGTTGTTCATGATTTTGCCGAAGGTGATCGACTGCCCGTCTGCCGATACGATGCCTTGCATGCAGAAGGCCACGCCTAGCACCGTGCTGCCTTGTTTCGCCAGTTCCTGCGCGAAATCGTTGATGATGTCGTTCATACGCTGGTAGTAGGCGTCGTTGTTGCGATAGGGGAGTGTGCGCTGTCTGGTGGCCACGGATTTGCCGTTCAGATCAATGGCGATGGCCGTGATTCGTGTGGTTTGGATTCGCACGCCGATAGCCACGCTGGAGTGTGCCGCGAATTCGTAGATTTGCGCTTTGCGTCCACCGGTGGATTGCTGCATCTCGCCTTTGACGATGAGCCCGTCGGCCTCCATGGCGCGCAGATTCTGCGTGATGGTTGGCAGGCTGAGCCCTAATTCGTGTTCGAACATCTGCTTGGTGGCTGAACCTTGAGTGTAGATGAACGCGGTCATGGCCTTGAGATTGGCTTCTTTGACTGATAGGGCGGATTGGGCTTTCACTGGTTGATCCTTCCTGCGCAACTTCTTTTCCAAGATTACTTCATAAAAGTCCTTTCCTTATGTCTCGTGTTGGTCTGAGATATCAGGTATTGCAAAAAAGTATCAAAAACAGCTGTGCATAAAGGATTTTCTGCCACTTTTCTGCGTCGAAAATATATTTATCAACAAAAAAGTTGAGACGGTGACAACGACGTTCTACCAAGAAAAGAGACATGTTATGAAGATAGGTCTGCCGCGCACGCTATTGGCCGGCTTGGTCGCCATAGCGGTGTTCATGACCGGCGATGGCTTTGAATTGACTTTTTTGTCCAAATACATCGTGGACCAGGGATTCAGCTCTTCGCAATCGTCGCTGATGTTCACCATGTACGGGCTGGTGGCTGCGCTTGCCGGCTGGGCGTCCGGTGTGCTAGCTGAAATGTTCGGTGCCAAACGCATCATGCTTATCGGCGCGAGCGCCTGGGTCGTTTTGCACCTGCTGTTCGTTGGTGTGGCGCTGCCGAGCGGCGTCTATCCGCTGATGTTAGGCGTGTATGCGTTGCGGGGTGTTGGTTACCCGCTGTTCATCTACTCGTTCGTGGTGTTGATGGCGCAAACCATCGATCCTGCCAAGCTCGCGTCGGCCATGGGGTGGTTTTGGGCCGCCTACTCGTTCGGCATCGGCGTGTTTGGCGCATATTTGCCGAGTTTCACCATTCCGATGGTGGGCGAGTACTATTCGCTGTGGCTTTCGTTGCCGTTTTCTATAGCTGGACTGCTGATTTGCCTGCTGATGGTGCCGAAAAGCAAGGGTTCTGGCACCTCTTCCATGAGCAATGCAGACAAGCTGCGCGAGCTTAGTCGAGGAGTCACCATTCTGGTGCATAATCGCCAAATCGCTTTGGCTGCGGTGGTGCGTGTGATCTGCAATCTGACGTTGTATGGCTTTCCCGTCATCATGCCACTCTACTTGGCCACTACTAACAATGGCGGCGGTGCTTGGTTTAAGGTTTCGCAATGGAGTCAGATTTGGGGATTCCAGTTTGTGGTCACCATTTTCGGCAATGTGTTCTGGGGTCGTATGGGCGATTCGCATGGTTGGATGCGGCAAATGCGCTGGTTTGGCTGCTGGTTCTGTGTGATCGGCACGCTGGGCATGTATTACATTCCGCAGTTTTTCGGGGCGAATATGGTGCTTATGTGTGCTGATGCGGTTGTTCTTGGATTGGGAATTTCCGCTTTCGTTCCTATGGGAGCCGTGTTTCCCGCGTTGGCGTTGGAACATAAGGGTGCTGCGATTTCCGCGCATAATTTCGCTTCCGGCCTGGCTACGTTTTTCGGTCCGCTGATTGCGACGGTGCTGGTTTCCACTATCGGATTCGGCGGCGTGTGCTGGACGTATGCGATCTGCTATGCGATCGGATCGTTGGTCACGTTCGGCATTCATCCTCATCAACCCGGATTTGACGATCGCGGCCATCGCATTGCCGCGATCGAGCGTAACTAATCGCAATTGAATATCAATTGCTCGATCATCATTTTTCTCAAAAAACATCATTATCCACAAAGGAGAATAATCATGAAGGCAGTCGTTCTCGAAGAGCAGGGCGTCATCAATGTGCGTGAGGTGCCTGACGTCCCCGCACCTGGTCTAGGCGAGCTGAAGATCGCGCCGCATACCGTTGGTGTGTGCGGTTCCGACCTGCACTATTACACTCATGGTCGTGTGGGCAAATATGTGGTGGAGCAGCCGATGATTCTCGGTCATGAGGCTTCCGGCACGGTGGTTGAGGTCGGTCCTGGCGTCGAAGGCTTCAAGGTGGGCGATCGTGTGGCCATGGAGCCCGGCATTCCGGATATGAGTTCGCGTGCCAGCAAACTGGGCATGTATAACGTCGATCCTGCGGTGCGTTTCTTTGCCACTCCGCCGATTGATGGCTGCCTGTGCGAAACGGTGAACCATCCTGCGGCGTTCACCTACAAGCTGCCCGACAATGTGAGCTTCGGTGAGGGTGCGCTGCTTGAACCGTTGGCTGTGGGCATGTGGTCCGCCACCAAGGCTCGTATCAAGCCGGGCGATGTCTGCGTGGTCACCGGATCGGGCACGGTCGGCATGCTGACCGCGTCGTGCGCGTTGGCAGGTGGTGCTTCCAAGGTGCTGATTTCTGATGTGTCGGCAATCAAACTGGCGATTGCGGCTCAGATTCCAGGTATTATTCCGGTGGATCTCACCAAAGAGGATCTGGTGGAGCGCGTCCGTGAGGAAACGGGGGGTTGGGGTGCTGATGTGGCTTTCGAGTGCTCGGGCTCGCCGAAGTCATACGAGACATTCTGGAAGCTGATTGCTCCCGGTGGCGCTGCCGTTATCGTTGGCATTCCGGTCAGTCCGGTGGCTATCGACATTACGGAACTGCAGGCTACCGAGGTGCGCATCGAAAATATCTTCCGTTATGCCAATGTGTATCAGAAGGCCATTGACCTCGTGGCTAACGGTAAACTGAATCTGAAGCCATTCATCACCGACACCTATGCGATGGAGGATGCCAAGGCGGCGTTCGATCGCATGGCCGAGGGGCGTCCTGGAGATATTAAGCTGCAGATTACCGTGAATAACGACTGACGTTACGCACGTTACGGAACGACGAAAGGGGTCTAGGCCATGGGTGCTGTTGTACAAGTCAACGATAATCGGCATGGGAAGGCGGCTTTGGCTCAGACCTCTTTTGGTGGATTCGTGCCGAAAGGTGGAAGTTCGAACGATTCCGGCGTATTGGAGATCATTGTGCCGGACGCGCAGGCTTCGGTGCGTTGGGTGAAGCATGGCTACCCAAGCTCGTTGGCGAAATGGCATCATCATCCTCATATTGAAATTCATCTGATTCGGGAAGGTACCGGATTGATGATGGCGGGCAATGCCGTTGTTCCGTATGAGGCCGGGCAGGTTGCGCTGATTGGTTCGAATCTTCCGCATAATTGGGTGTCCGACATCGCTCCGGGGGAGCGGCTTCGTCAGCGTGATGTGGTGTGCCATGTGCGTCCGGAAACCATACGTCTGCTGATGTCTGGATTTCCGGAAACGTCTGGTTTTGCAATGGTGTTGAGGCGTGCGGGGCAGGCGTTGGTGCTGAGCGGTGAATCCGCTCGTCAGGCCGGTTCGATTCTGGAAAGCATGGAGGAACATAGTCTTGCTTGCCGTGTTAGTGATCTGATTCGTGTGTTGGATGTGTTCGCGCATGCCTCAGCAGATGAATCCTATACAGTGGTTGCGTCCGGATACGATCCGGCTGTATGCAGTGGTGCGGAAAGTGTGGTCAACGATGCCATTGAGTACATTTCCTCGCATCTGAGCGGTGAAATTAGCCTGGATTTGGCCGCTCGTCAGGCTGGAATGAGTGTGTCGGCTTTCTCTCGTCTGTTCAAAAGGGCCGCAGGAATAAGGTTTTCGGATTTTGTTCGACGATTGCGTATCGGGCATGCGTGCAGATTGCTGACGACCACGAATCAAAGCGTCGCGTCGATTCGTCGTGCTTGCGGATATGGAAACGCTTCGAATTTCAATCGGCGCTTCTTTGAAGAAACGGGCGAAACTCCTACTGGCTGGCGGAAAAAATACATTGGACGGACAAGATAAATAAATCGACTTTGTAAAAGTTTGATATGATTGACATCATATAGAAAATACTTTTATAAAAGATGAGGAGGTGAGACTTGAGAAAGTGTGTGTGATTTATGATAAAAAGCAACAAAAACGCTCAAAATGATGTTTTTAAAGCTTTTTCTCTTCACAAAAGAACGCAATCTAAACATTAAATGAACAGAATATAACATTTCTCTTGCGACACGACGCAGTGGAAAATCGTATTGCATACTCGCTAAAGTGTGTCCTAGGTCACAAAAGACCAGCAACGCGTCCATCCGCTTCGAGGTGGGTGGAATAACGGGAAACTACTTTGCAAACCCCCAAAGAATCGAGGAGGACTTCAAGTGGCAGACGCAAAGAAGGAAGAGTCGACCAAGCCGACTCCGGAAGAGAAGCTCGCCGCAGCCGAGGCTGAGGTCGACGCTCTGGTCAAGAAGGGCCTGAAGGCTCTTGACGATTTCGAAAAGCTCGATCAGAAGCAGGTTGACCGTATCGTCGCCAAGGCTTCCGTCGCAGCGCTGAACAAGCATCTGGTGCTCGCCAAGATGGCCGTTGAGGAAACCGGCCGTGGTCTGGTGGAAGACAAAGCCACTAAGAACATCTTCGCCTGCGAACACGTCACCAACTATCTGGCCGGACAGAAGACCGTTGGCATCATTCGCGAAGACGATGTCATGGGCATCGACGAGATCGCCGAGCCGGTCGGCGTCGTCGCCGGTGTCACCCCGGTCACCAACCCGACCTCCACCGCCATCTTCAAGTCGCTGATCGCACTGAAGACCCGCTGCCCGATCATCTTCGGCTTCCACCCGGGCGCGCAGAAGTGCTCCGTAGAAGCCGCCAAGATCGTGCGTGACGCGGCCATCGAGGCAGGCGCTCCCGAGAACTGTATCCAGTGGATCGAGCACCCGTCCATCGAAGCCACCGGCGCCCTGATGAAGCATGACGGTATCGCCACCATCCTCGCCACCGGTGGTCCGGGCATGGTCAAGGCCGCATACTCCTCCGGCAAGCCGGCCCTCGGCGTCGGCGCTGGCAACGCTCCGGCATATGTCGACAAGAACGTTGACATCGTGCGCGCCGCCAACGATCTGGTGCTCTCCAAGCACTTCGATTACGGCATGATCTGCGCCACCGAGCAGGCCATCATCGCCGACAAGGAAGTCTACGCTCCGCTGATCAAGGAACTCAAGCGTCGCAAGGCCTACTTCGTGAACGACGAAGAGAAGGCCAAGCTCGAGCAGTACATGTTCGGCTGCACCGCATACTCCGGCCAGACCCCGAAGCTCAACTCTGTGGTGCCGGGCAAGTCCCCGCAGTTCATCGCCAAGGCCGCCGGCTTCGAGATCCCCGCCGACGCGACGATCCTCGCCGCCGAATGCAAGGAGGTCTCCGACGACGAGCCGCTGACCCACGAGAAGCTCGCCCCGGTGCAGGCCGTGCTCAAGGCCGACGACAAGGAGCAGGCCTTCGAGATGTGCGAGAAGATGCTCAAGCTCGGTGCCGGCCACACCGCCGCCATCCACACGAACAACGAGGCGCTGGTGCGCGAGTACGGCCTGCGCATGCACGCCTGCCGCATCATCTGGAACCAGCCGAGCTCGCTCGGCGGCATCGGCGACATCTACAACGCGATTGCCCCGTCGCTGACCCTGGGCTGCGGCTCCTACGGCGGCAACTCCGTGTCCGGCAACGTCCAGGCAGTCAACCTTCTCAACATCAAGCGCATCGCTCGGAGGAACAACAACATGCAGTGGTTCAAGATTCCGGCCAAGACCTACTTCGAGCCGAACGCCATCAAGTACCTGCGCGACATGTACGGCATCGAAAAGGCCGTCATCGTGTGCGATAAGGTCATGGAGCAGCTCGGCATTGTCGACAAGATCATCGACCAGCTGCGCGCCCGCTCTAACCGTGTGACCTTCCGCATCATCGACTACGTCGAGCCGGAGCCGAGCGTGGAGACCGTCGAGCGCGGCGCCACCATGATGCGCGAGGAGTTCGAGCCGGATACCATCATCGCCGTCGGCGGTGGTTCCCCGATGGATGCGTCCAAGATCATGTGGCTGCTGTACGAGCACCCGGAAATCTCCTTCTCCGATGTGCGTGAGAAGTTCTTCGATATCCGTAAGCGCGCGTTCAAGATTCCGCCGCTGGGCAAGAAGGCCAAGCTGGTCTGCATCCCGACTTCTTCCGGCACCGGTTCCGAAGTCACGCCGTTCGCTGTGATCACCGACCACAAGACCGGCTATAAGTACCCGATCACCGATTACGCGCTGACCCCGTCCGTCGCCATCGTCGATCCGGTGCTGGCACGCACCCAGCCGCGCAAGCTCGCGTCCGATGCCGGTTTCGACGCCCTGACCCACTCCATGGAAGCCTACGTGTCCGTGTACGCGAACGACTTCACCGACGGCATGGCCCTGCACGCGGCCAAGCTCATCTGGGACAACCTGGCCGAGTCCGTCAACGGCGAGCCGGGCGAAGACAAGATCAAGGCCCAGGAGAAGATGCATAACGCCGCCACCATGGCCGGCATGGCATTCGGCTCCGCGTTCCTCGGCATGTGCCACGGCATGGCCCACACCATCGGCGCCCTGTGCCACGTTGCCCACGGTCGTACCAACTCCATCCTTCTGCCGTACGTGATCCGTTACAACGGTTCCGTGCCGGAGGAGCCGACCAGCTGGCCGAAGTACAACAAGTACGTCGCTCCGGAACGCTACCAGGAGATCGCCAAGAACCTTGGCGTGAACCCGGGCAAGACTCCGGAAGAGGGTGTCGAAAACCTGGCCAAGGCCGTCGAGGACTACCGTGACAACAAGCTCGGCATGAACAAGAGCTTCCAGGAGTGCGGTGTGGATGAGGACTACTATTGGTCCATCATCGACCAGATCGGCATGCGCGCCTACGAAGACCAGTGCGCACCGGCGAACCCGCGTATCCCGCAGATCGAGGATATGAAGGATATCGCCATTGCCGCCTACTACGGCGTCAGCCAGGCGGAAGGCCACAAGCTGCGCGTCCAGCGTCAGGGTGAGGCCGCCACGGAAGAGGCTTCCGAGCGCGCATGAGTCACCTCGCATATATAGGTCATCGATATTGATTTATATATAGGGTACTTGCGTTACATCGATAGACGCTATCGATAACGAGGAATTCGGTTGGATTTGTTCAATCGAATTCCTCGTTTTTATATATAGAAAAGCATTTTCAGATGATGCTGCATCATGATCGCAACCGACGATCAGCAATGTGCATCGCATTCGTTTTTAAGGACTTGAAAAACGGGACTTGAGACTGCGACACGCGAGGATTTCTTAAGACTACCCCTGATGCTTAAATAAAGAAGTTGCCTGATTTTAGGGCTCGCAAATTGTAATTCAAAAAGCGAGCGTGGCACAGCGGCTCACTCCGGTGAGAAGCTGCATGGCTGCGCACTGATGTGGTATGGCCACGGAACTTCCACGGTTCCGGGGGTCTTCTGCGCCGGTGCCCTTGGAAGCAGGCTGGTAAACAGTAACTAACGAATCGCTAGAAAGGGCGGAAGGCAATGGCGGGACAGAAAATCCGCATCAGGCTTAAGTCCTATGACCATGAGGTCATCGACCAATCGGCGAAGAAGATCGTCGAAACGGTGACGAACGCGGGCGCAACTGTGGTTGGCCCGGTTCCGCTCCCGACCGAGAAGAACGTGTTCGTCGTTATCCGTTCTCCTCACAAGTACAAGGATTCTCGCGAGCATTTCGAGATGCGCACTCATAAGCGTCTCATCGACATTGTGGACCCGACCCCGAAGGCCGTGGATTCCCTCATGCACATTGATCTGCCCGCAGACGTGAACATCGAGATCAAGCTGTAAGGGAGGAGGGAACCATTATGTCTAATCGCACCGCACTGCTGGGCAAGAAGCTCGGTATGTCTCAGGTCTGGGACGAGAACGGTTTCTTCGTTCCTGTGACCCTCGTTGACGTGTCCACCAACGTGGTGACCGCTGTCAAGTCCGAAGAGTCCGACGGCTACAAGGCTGTTCAGCTTGGCTACGGCCAGGTTGACCCGACCAAGGTGACCAAGCCGCTCGCCGGCCACTTCGCCAAGGCTGGCGTCACCCCGCGTCGTCACCTCGCTGAGGTCCGCACCGATAACGCCGAAGAGTTCGAGCCGGGTCAGGAGCTGACCGCTGAGCTGTTCCCGGAAGGCACCCTGGTCGACGTGACCGGTACCACCAAGGGCAAGGGCTTCGCAGGCACCATCAAGCGTTGGGGCTTCAAGTCCTATCGTCGTACCCACGGCTCTCACAAGAACGAGCGTCGTCCTGGCTCTGTTGGCGCATGCGCCACCCCGAGCCGCATCCTCAAGGGCAAGCGCATGGCTGGCCGCATGGGTCATGTGACCAACACCGCGCTGAACCTCACCATCGTTTCGTCGGATGTTGAGAACGGCGTGCTGGCTATCAAGGGCGCCATTCCGGGCCCGAAGGGCAGCATCGTTCTCGTCCGTTCGGCAGTGAAGGGAGCCTGATAAATCATGGCAAACATTACTCTGAACGTCACCGATAACCAGGGCAAGGCCACCGGCACCGTCGATGCCCCGGCTGAGATCTTCGGCTTCTCCGCTGAAGAAGTTCAGTCCCGCATCCCGCTGATCCACCAGGTCGTCATCGCCCAGCTCGCCGCTGCTCGCCAGGGCACCCACGCCACCAAGACTCGTGGCATGGTTTCCGGCGGTGGCCGCAAGCCGTGGAAGCAGAAGGGCACCGGTCGTGCTCGTCAGGGCTCCATCCGTGCACCGCAGTGGTACCACGGCGGCATCGTGTTCGGTCCGCAGCCGCGTGACTACTCCCAGCGCACCCCGAAGAAGATGAAGGCCGCTGCTCTGAAGTACGTGCTTTCCGATCGTGCCAACGCCGGTCACGTGGCCGTTGTCGACTTCGGTGTTTCCGAAGCCCCGTCCACCAAGGCCGCCGTCGCCGCGCTTACTCCGGTGACCGAGAACAAGTTCACCACCGTGGTGCTCTCTCGCGAGAATGTGAACGAATGGCTTTCCGTTCGTAACATCCCGACCGTTCACCCGATCTTCGCCGATCAGCTCAACACGTACGATGTGGTCACCGCTCAGTACGTGGTCTTCTCCAAGGAAGGCTTTGATGCTTTCCTCGCTGCGAAGGCTGAGCCGGCTGCAAAGGAGGCCTGATTTTCATGGTCGCTATTCACAAGCCCGCACACGACATCATCCTCAAGCCTGTCGTTTCTGAGAAGAGCTACGCTCTGTCCGATCGCGGTCAGTACACCTTCGTGGTGGCCCCGAACGCGAACAAGGTTCAGATCAAGCAGGCAATCGAAGAGATCTTCAATGTCAAGGTGACGAACGTCAACACCCTCAACCGCGCCGGCAAGCGCCAGCGCACCCGCAACGGTTTCGGCCAGCGCGTCAATCAGAAGCGCGCCATCGTGACCGTCGCCGAGGGCCAGACGATCGACATCTTCGGTAACTGAAGGCTAGCCGAGAAAAGTTAAAGGAAGAACTAGATTATGGCTATCCGCGTTTATAAGCCGACGACTGCAGGCCGCCGTAACGCGTCCGTCTCGGACTTCTCCGAGCTTACGCGCTCCACGCCTGAGAAGTCGCTGGTTCGCAAGCTCAGCAAGACTGGCGGTCGTAACTCCTACGGCCGTATGACCTCCCGTCATCGCGGCGGCGGTCACAAGCGCCAGTACCGTCTCATCGACTTCAAGCGTTGGGACAAGGACGGCGTGCCGGCCAAGGTCGCTCACATCGAGTACGACCCGAACCGTTCCGCCCGCATCGCACTGCTGCACTACGCAGACGGTGAGAAGCGTTACATCATCGCTCCGGAAGGCATCAAGCAGGGCGACGTCATCGAGACCGGCGCTCAGGCTGATATCAAGCCGGGCAACAACCTGCCGCTGCGCAACATCCCGACCGGTACCGTGGTGCACGCGATTGAGCTCCGCCCGCTGGGTGGCGCCAAGATCGCCCGCTCCGCCGGTGCTGCCGTGCAGCTCGTCGCCAAGGATGGCGCCTACGCTCAGCTGCGTATGCCGTCCGGCGAAATCCGCAACGTGGACGCTCGCTGCCGCGCGACCGTTGGTGAGGTCGGCAACTCCGACCACGCCAACATCCAGCTTGGCAAGGCAGGCCGCGCTCGTTGGATGGGCAAGCGGCCGATCACCCGTGGTGAGTCCATGAACCCTGTCGATCACCCGCACGGCGGTCGTACCCGCGGTGGCAAGCCGCCGGTTTCTCCGTGGGGCAAGGGCGAGGTTCGTACCCGCCGTCCGAAGAAGGCTTCGAACAAGATGATTGTTCGTCGTCGCCCGAATGGTAAGAACCGTAAGTAAGGGAGTGTCGAGTAGATGACTCGTAGCATCAAGAAGGGCCCCTTCGTCGACGCCCACCTGCAGAAGAAAGTCGACGAGCAGAACGAGAAGGGTACGCACAACGTCATCAAGACGTGGTCCCGTCGTTCGATGATCACCCCTGATTTCATCGGACACACCTTCGCCGTTCACGATGGCCGCAAGCATGTTCCGGTGTTCGTCACCGAATCCATGGTTGGCCACAAGCTCGGTGAGTTCGCCCCGACCAAGACCTTCAAGGGTCATGTGAAGGACGACAAGAAGGCACGCCGCTAAAGGAGAGTAAGGACACATGGAAGCTAAAGCAATCGCTCGTCACGTCCGCGTGACGCCGCGCAAGGCTCGCCGTATGGTCGACCTCATCCGAGGCAAGAAGGCGACCGAAGCCATCACCATTCTGAAGTTCGCTCCGCAGGACGCATCCCTCCCGGTGCGTAAGGTCCTGGAGAGCGCCATCGCGAACGCTCGTGTGAAGGCCGACAAGGCCGGCGAGCCGTTCCGCGAGAACGACCTGGTCGTGAAGGAGACCTATGTGGACGAAGGCGTGACGCTCAAGCGTTTCCGCGCTCGTGCACAGGGCCGTGCCGCTCGTATCAACAAGCGCACCAGCCATATCACGGTCGTCGTCGCTAACAAGGAAGGAAACCGCTAAAGATGGGTCAGAAGATCAATCCGTTTGGCTACCGCCTGGGAATCACTGAGAACCATCGTTCCAAGTGGTTCTCCGATTCCAACAAGGTTGGCGAACGCTACCGCGACTTCGTTCTCGAAGATGACGCCATCCGCAAGGCCATGAGCAAGGACCTCGAGCGTGCGGGCGTGTCCCGCATCGTCATCGAGCGTACCCGCGACCGCGTGCGTGTGGACATCCACACCGCTCGTCCGGGCATCGTCATCGGCCGTCGTGGCGCTGAGGCTGAGCGCGTTCGCGCCAAGCTCGAGAAGCTCACCGGCAAGCAGGTCCAGCTCAACATCTTCGAAGTGAAGAACGCCGCACTGGACGCCCAGCTCGTCGCACAGGGCATCGCTGAGCAGCTCACCAACCGCGTGACCTTCCGTCGCGCGATGCGTAAGGCCCAGCAGGATGCCATGCGTGCAGGCGCCAAGGGTATCCGTATCAAGCTCTCCGGCCGCCTTGGTGGCGCCGAAATGAGCCGTTCCGAGTTCTATCGCGAGGGTCGCGTTCCGCTGCAGACCCTGCGCGCCCTCATCGATTACGGCTTCTTCGAGGCCAAGACCACTTACGGCCGTATCGGCGTGAAGGTCTGGATCTACAAGGGCGACATGACCGAGCGTGAGTTCGAAGAGCAGCAGGCACAGCAGAGCAACAACCGCCAGGGTCGTCGCGGCGATCGTCGTCCGCGTCGCGGCCAGCGCAACGCTGCTCCGCAGCAGAACGCAGCAGCAGAGGCTCCGGCCGCTGCTGAGGCACCTGCCGCAACGGAAACGAAGGAGTGAGCTGAGAAATGCTTATCCCAAAGAGAACCAAGTATCGTAAGCAACACCGTCCGGTCCGCCGTGGCATGTCCAAGGGCGGCAACGAGATCGCTTTCGGCGATTTCGGTATCCAGGCTCTGGCTCCGGCTTATGTGACCAACCGCCAGATCGAGGCTGCTCGTATCGCCATGACCCGCTACATCAAGCGTGGTGGCCGCGTGTGGATCACGATCTTCCCGGATCGTCCGCTGACCAAGAAGCCGCTCGGCACCCGAATGGGTTCCGGTAAGGGTACTCCGGAATTCTGGATCGCCAACGTCCACCCGGGTCGCGTTATGTTCGAGATCGGTGGCGTGTCCGAGGATGTCGCTCGTGAGGCTCTGCGCCGCGCAATCGACAAACTCCCCATGAAGTGCCGTGTTATTGCTCGTGAAGGCGGTGACATCTGATGGCAGTCGGAACTGCAGACTACACCATGAAGAATCTCAACGAGAAGACCAACGAGGAGATCGAGGGCTTCCTCAAGAAGTCCAAGGAAGAGCTGTTCAACCTGCGCTTCCAGGCTGCCACCGGTCAGCTCGACAACACTGCCCGCCTCAAGGCGGTCAAGCACGACATCGCCAGGATGTACACCGTCCTGCGCGAGCGTGAGCTCGGCATCAGCCAGGAGCCTGAGGCTACCGAGACCAAGTCGGAGGAGAAGTAAGCATGGCTGATACTACAGAGCGCAACTTCCGCAAGGTTCGTCGCGGTTATGTCGTGTCCGAGGCAATGGACAAGACCATCACCGTCGAGCTCGAACAGCGTTCGACCCACCCGCTGTACGGCAAGGTCGTTCGTTCCACCAGCAAGGTCAAGGCCCATGATGAACACAACGACGCCCACATTGGCGACCTCGTGAGTATTATGGAAACTCGGCCTCTGAGCAAGACCAAGCGTTGGCGTCTCGAATCCATCATCGAGCGCGCCAAGTAAACAAGTTCGGCAAGGCTCCGCGAGACACCCTGCCTGCGCTGGTATAGGCAGGCAGGGTGCTCGGGGAGAACCAGCTCGGCTAAGGAGAATCAATGATTCAGCAGGAAACGCGGCTTCATGTCGCCGACAACACGGGTGCGAAGGAACTCCTCGCCATCCGAGTGCTCGGCGGATCGAAGCGACGCTATGCCGGCATCGGTGACGTGATCGTCGCCTCCGTCAAGGACGCCATCCCTGGCGGGTCGGTCAAGAAGGGCGACGTCGTCAAGGCTGTCGTCGTCCGCACTGTCAAGGAGCACCGTCGTGTGGACGGCTCCTACATCAAGTTCGACGAGAACGCCGCCGTCATTCTCGGCTCTGGCCGTGAACCGAAGGGCACTCGTATCTTCGGACCGGTCGGTCGTGAACTGCGCGACAAGCGCTTCATGAAGATCGTGTCCCTCGCCCCGGAGGTGATCTGACATGGCAGCCAAGATTAAGAGCGGCGACCTGGTCAAGGTCATCCGCGGCAAGGATCGCGGCAAGGAAGGCACCGTCAAGCAGGTGCTCAAGGACGATCGTCTGATCGTCGAGGGCGTGCAGATCGTCAAGAAGCACGTCCGCGCCACGCAGCAGGGCCAGCAGGCTGGCATCGTGGCTGTCGAGGCTCCGATTCATCGCTCCAACGTGATGGTCATCGATCCGGAGACCAAGCAGCCCACCCGCGTGCGCATCGTCGAAAAGGAAGAGGCTCGCGACGGCAAGGTGAAGACCGTGCGTGTGCGTGTTGCCAAGAAGTCCGGAAAGGAGCTGGCATGACCGATACCACTGTCGAAGCGCCGGCAACTCCGCGCTTGAAGCAGAAGTACAACGAGCAGATCGTGCCGGAGCTGGAGAAGGAATTCCACTACTCCAACCCGATGCAGGTCGCTCGCGTCCAGAAGGTCGTCGTCTCCATGGGCGTTGGCGCCGCAGCTCGCGACTCCAAGCTCATCGAAGGCGCTGTCAAGGACCTCACTCTGATCACCGGCCAGAAGCCGAAGATCACCAAGGCCAAGAAGTCTGTCGCGCAGTTCCACCTGCGTGAGGGCCAGGCCATCGGCGCCTACGTCACCCTGCGTGGCGAGCGCATGTGGGAGTTCCTGGATCGCCTTCTGACCATGGCTCTGCCGCGTATCCGTGATTTCCGCGGCATCAACGGCGACCAGTTCGATGGTCAGGGCAACTACAACTTTGGCCTTACCGAGCAGTCCATGTTCCACGAGATCGATCCGGATTCGATCGATCACCAGCGTGGTATGGACATCACCGTGGTGACCAGCACCAAGGACGACAAGGAAGCTCGCGTGCTCCTGAAGCACCTCGGCTTCCCCTTCAAGGAGAACTGATATGGCAAAAACCGCTCTTAAGAACAAGGCGGCCGCTAAGCCGAAGTTCAAGGTGCGCGCTTACACGCGTTGCCAGGTCTGCGGTCGTCCTCACTCCGTCTACCGCAAGTTCGGCCTTTGCCGCATCTGCCTTCGTGAGAAGGCCCACCGCGGCGAGCTGCCCGGCGTTACGAAGTCCAGTTGGTAAATATCGACGCTGAAGGTCCGCGGCCCAATCGCTGAAAAGCGTGCGGGCGGCGGAAACCACGGCGAGAAAGGGCAATAAGCCCAAATGACAATGACAGATCCGATCGCAGACATGCTTACGCGTCTGCGTAATGCGAGCGCGGCAAAGCACGAGACCGTGGATATGCCGTACTCCAAGTTCAAGGCGAACATCGCCGAGATTCTGAAGCGTGAAGGCTACATCAAGGACTTCACCGCTAAGGAAGCCAAGGTCGGCCAGACTCTTGAGGTCACCCTCAAGTACGGTCCGAACGGCGAGCGTTCCATCCAGGGCATCAAGCGCATCTCCAAGCCGGGCCTGCGTCGTTACGCAAAGTCCGATGCTCTGCCGATGCCGCTCGGTGGCCTTGGCATCGCAATCATCTCGACTAGCTCGGGACTGCTGACCCAGAAGGAATGCCTCGACCGAGGCATCGGCGGCGAGATCGTCGCTTTCGTTTGGTGAGAAAGGAGAGCTGAAACATGGCATCGCATATTGGTAAGCTCCCCGTCACCATTCCGGCTGGCGTGGAAGTCAAGATCGACGGTCAGTCCTTTACCGCCAAGGGCGCTAAGGGCACTGACTCCTACGAGATTCCTGAAGGCATCACCGCAGTGGTCGAAGGCAACGAAGTTGTCCTCACCCCGGCTGATGACCTGCGTCCGACCCGTGCAAAGCACGGCCTGGCTCGCTCCATCGTGGCGGGCATGGTCAAGGGCGTGCACGAGGGTTATGCCAAGACTCTGGAGATCGTCGGTACCGGTTACCGCGCCCAGATGAAGGGCAAGGGCATTGAGTTCTCCCTCGGCTATTCCCACACCATCACCGTCGAGCCGCCGGCAGGCATCGAATTCGAACTGCCGAACCCGAACCAGGTGATCGTCAAGGGCATCGACAAGCAGGCTGTTGGCCAGTGCGCCGCTAACATTCGTAAGCTTCGTGCTCCGGAACCCTACAAGGGCAAGGGCATCAAGTACGCGGATGAGCACATTCTGCGCAAGGCTGGAAAGGCTGGTAAGTAATGAGCGTCCAGATTCTCGGTAAGGGCAAGAAGGTCGCGCTTAAGCGTCGTCACGCTCGTCTGCGCAAGCACATCAGCGGTACCCCGGAGCTTCCGCGTCTGGTGGTTACCCGTTCCAACCGTCACATGGTTGCCCAGATCATCGATGACACCCAGGGTGTCACCCTGGTGGGCGAATCCACTCTGACCAGCGATTTCGCCGGTTTCGAGGGCACCAAGACCGAAGCCGCCAAGAAGGTCGGCGAACTGATTGCCAAGAAGGCTCAGGACGCAGGCATCACCGCGGTTGTGTTCGATCGTGGCGGCAACAAGTATCATGGCCGCGTCGCAGCTGTCGCTGAAGGCGCCCGCGAGGGAGGTCTGGCACTGTGAGCGACAACGAAAAGGAAACCCAAGTGGCTGAAGAAACTCAGAACACTCAGGCTGCCGCTGAGTCCAACAACGAGGACCGCAAGTCCCGTCGTGGCCAGCGCGGTGAGGGTCGTCGTGGCGAGCGTCGCAACCGTCGTGAGGAATCTCACGAGAACGAGATGCTCGATCGCGTGGTGACCATCAACCGTGTGTCCAAGACCCACAAGGGTGGTCGTACGTTCAGCTTCGCCGCCCTCGTGGTGGTTGGCGACGGCAACGGCACCGTGGGCGTCGGCTACGGCAAGTCCCGTGAGGTCCCGGCTGCAATCGCCAAGGGCCAGCTGGATGCCAAGAAGCACATGTTCACCGTGCCGCGCATCAAGGGCACCGTCACCCACCCGGTGATCGGTCATGATGCCGCAGGTACCGTGCTCCTGCGCCCGGCTGCTCCGGGTACCGGCGTTATCGCCGGTGGCCCCGTGCGCGCCGTCATGGAGTGCGCCGGCATCACCGACATCCTCACCAAGTCGATGGGCTCCGCCACCGCCGTGAACATGGTTCGCGCCACCGTGGCCGCCCTCAAGCAGCTTGAGGAGCCGGAAGAGATCGCTGCCCGCCGTGGCCTAGCCCTGAACGAGGTCGCCCCCGATGCGATGCTTCGCGCTCGCGCCGCCGGCATCGCCGAGGCCAAGAAGGCTCGTGAAGAGGCTCAGGCCAAGGCTGCTCAGAAGGACGGTGAGTGATGACTAACCTGAACATCAAGCTGCACCACGGTCTGGTGAATTCCACTCCGAAGCAGCGTGCTGCGGCTCAGACTCTGGGCCTGAACAAGATTGGCAAGACCGTGACTCGTGAGGACACCCCGGCCCTTCGTGGCCAGCTGCTGGTTCTCCGTCACCTGGTCACCGTTGAGGAGGCTGACTGATTATGGCAGATATTCTGCAGATGCATGACCTGAAGCCGGCTCCGGGTGCCAACAAGGATCGTATCCGCGTTGGCCGTGGTGAAGGCTCCAAGGGTAAGACCTCGGGCCGTGGCGACAAGGGTACCAAGAAGCGCTATCAGGTTCGCCCGGGCTTCGAAGGTGGCCAGCTGCCGCTGTACATGCGCCTTCCGAAGCTGCGTGGCTTCAAGAGCCCGTTCAAGAAGGAATACCAGGTTGTCAACGTCTCCGCTCTTGGGGAGCTGTTCCCTGAGGGCGGCGAGGTCACCGTTGACGCGCTGGTTGCCAAGGGCGCTGTCCGTGGCGGTTTCCCGGTCAAGGTTCTCGGCGATGGTGAGGTTTCGGCTGCCTACACTCTCAAGGGTGTCAAGGCTTCCGCTTCCGCCAAGTCCAAGATCGAGGCTGCTGGCGGCTCCATTTCCGAGGATTGATTCCAACGGAATGTAGCTGACTGAAGCTCAGACATGAGGCTTCCCCCGCTTTAGGGCGGGGGAAGCCTCATTCGTTTGCAGTCAAAATGCAATCATGCATGGAAAAACAAAAAACAGACGAATAATGACGAAAACGCCATATCGGTAGACGCCGTACGCTAGACTCGAGCGTTAGAGTCTGTTTTTGCACGTGTGCGCAGGTGCGCACGACGATGGAAGGAACCCCAGGTGAGGACGTTAATCCAGGCCTTGAAGACCAAGGAATTGAGGAATAAAATCCTCTTCACCCTTGGTATCATCATCATTTATCGTATCGGTTCATTCATCCCGACCCCTGGCGTCGATTACACCGTCGTCCAGCAGTGCGTCGGCAAGATGAACAACGCTTCTGAGAACTTTATCGGTCTGGTGAACCTCTTCTCCGGCGGCGCCATGCTGCAGCTGTCGATTTTCGCATTGGGCGTCATGCCGTACATCACCGCATCGATCGTCATCCAGCTGCTGCGTGTGGTCATCCCTCGTTTCGAGGCACTGCACAAGGAAGGCCAGTCCGGCGAAGCCAAGCTGACCCAGTACACCCGTTATCTGACCATCGGCCTTGCCGTGCTGCAGTCCACCACCATCCTGGTGACCGCACGTTCCGGCGCGCTGTTCAACTACCAGTGCTCTCAGGTTGTTCCGGACGGTTCCGTGTGGAACCTTGTGGTCATGGTGCTCATCATGACCGGCGGCACCGGCCTCATCATGTGGATGGCCGAATTGGTCACCGATAAGGGCCTCGGCCAGGGCATGTCCATCCTTATCTTCATGTCCATCTGCTCCGGCTTCCTGCCGCAGCTGTGGGAGATCGGCTGGGGCACCAACGGCACCGATGGCAACTGGGGCAAGTTCGCCGCGGTCGTCGGCACCCTGCTGGTCATCATGATCCTTGTCATCTACGTCGAGCTTGCCCAGCGTCGTATTCCGGTGCAGTACACCCGCCGTATGATCGGCCGCAAGATGTACGGTGGCTCCTCCACCTACCTGCCGCTGAAGATCAACATGAGCGGCGTCATCCCGCCGATCTTCGCATCCTCCATCCTGGCCGTGCCGACGCTGATCGCGCAGTTCGGCAATTCCGACCAGTCCTGGGTCAAGTGGATCAACTCCAACCTGGCCAACACCACATCCGTGTGGTACATCGCACTGTACGCGCTGATGATCGTGTTCTTCTGCTTCTTCTACACGGAGATCACCTTCAACCCGGACGAGACCGCCGACAACATGAAGCAGTACGGCGGCTTCATCCCCGGCATCCGCGCCGGCAACGCCACCAGCCGTTACCTGAACTACGTGATGAACCGCCTCAACACGGTCGGTGCCGTGTACCTGCTGTTCGT
>OJSO01000809.1_pt1 | contig 24906 bp, 23 predicted proteins | sample 1599521 | NCBI WGS metagenome assembly OJSO01 (sample SAMN04168659, study PRJEB22393) | human gut metagenome | biome: human gut microbiome; feature: stool | host: Homo sapiens | collected 2014-05-12 | reverse complement strand
CGATTGCAACGGCTGCAAATACCGCCTCGACAAATCTGTAAAGCCCTGCGACAATATCGCGGTTAAGCATTTCCTTGAACGCATTGACAAGCAAAAGTCCCGGTATCAAAAGCATAATATCGCCAATCATAATTTTTGCCACATCATTGCCGAAGCCGAAATGCGCAAAAACGAGAGCAATTGTGCCCGAAACAAAGCTTGCAACAAATGTATAAATAACATTGTTGACATTGCGCAACTTTAAATTATAATCCATAAGATAAATGGCAATTGCGACAACGGCTGACGCAACGCCATCCAAAACGGTGCCACCGAAAAACACGGCAAAACCGCCTGCCGCGAGCATATAACCAATGCATTTTAAAAACGGCTTTGGCTTTGGACGATGATAGCCCTTGACAGACTCGGCAAGTTTGTCAACATCCGGCGTTTTTGCGCAAATATCCCTGATTTGAGCATTAATTTCCTCGAGTCTGCCCAAATCAGTGCCGCCGGAGGTAACACGAACACTTTGCGTGAAATGTCTGCCGTCGGGCGTTGAAATTGTAACAACAATAAGGCTTGTTATGGCATAAATTTCTATTCTTTCAAAACCGTATGCCGCAAAAATTCTGTGCAGAGAATCCTCAACGCGCTTAATTTCCGCGCCGGTTTCAACATACTGTCTGCCAAGTTCAAGCGCGTTTTCCAAAAGTTTTTCGCACTGCCTGCTGTCCGTAAACACCGCCCCCTTGATTTATATTATGCCTGATAAATTTCACAGTACCCGGTTATATTTTAACACTGCACAGGCGTATTGTCGAGAGAAAATAAAAAATCAATTTTCACAAAAAGCAAAAATTGATTTTTTTATTTTATGATTCTATATCGGAATGAAATTTATTGGCATTTTCGTTCCAATTTTTGACCTGCGTCGGCGTAATATCCGATTTTCCGAGCTTAAATTCATTTTCAAGCACATTTTCATAGGCACGCATAACCTTAGTTGCGCCGTATGTATTCAAATGGTCGCCGTGGTCCTTTGTGTCGGTTGCCCAGTTGAATCCTTTAACCTCGGACAAATTCACATTGTAATCGACATAATGCAAACCGTATTGCTTTGCAACTACCGTCACCTCGTTGTGCCTTTTATAATTCCAGTTTGTGCCGGAGGGAACACTTATCAGCGCAAGCTTTGCGCCGTTTTTGTTGCAAAGAGAAACGATTTTGTCAAAATATTTCATATTTGAAGCGCTGATTTTTTGCGGCGCATCGTCCTTGTTGCCCATATATGTATCGCCGTATTCAAACGGTTTAACGGTTTTTGAATAAAGGAAGCCCTTTGTTATGTAATAAAAACGCTTTTTTGCATCTTTGAAATCATTTATCGAAAGATGCTCCCATCTGTCATGATATTTCATAAGCGGCGCAACATATGCAACCTTTGAAAGCAGTGCGTCATTCAAAAACGAAACAGAATTTTTGATAAACTTGCTGTCATACTTAACTGCCGAGAAATCGAAATCGCCGATTTGCTCCTGCGTTGCACCGTGACCGTTGTCGGACGAAGTGTCATCCGATTCTTGCTTGTCCTGTTGAGAATCAACCGCAACGGACGGTGAGGAAGAACTTGCCTTTTGTGCGCTGAAATCGTTTGTATCCAAATAAAGATAAAGGCAATTTGTTTCAAACACAACAACCTTCGGCTTTTGCGTTTTGAACATATCTTCAAGCGTTGAATAGGCACTGCTCATTGTCATCATCGGCTTGCCGATAACGCAGGAGGTAATTTGTTTATCCTCCCAAAGCTGAATTGGGTTGAACGCTCTGTAAGCATTTGAATTGCCGATAAAGACGACATCGAGCACATTAGCATCCTCAGCCCTGTATGAATACGAAACATTGCGAGAAAGACCCGTTTTGTCCTTACCGTCCTTTGGGTCAAACACGATTGAAAGCTGAGTGAAAATGAGCACAAATATGCCGAGAAAGGCAACAAATTTTAAAAGTCCTTTTAAATTTTTCTTAACTAAAGCTTTTGTTTGTGTTTTCATAATAATTAAAACTCTGCGTAAATCATACCGGCGTTTTCAAAATTGCCGCCGTAAATTCCAAGAATAATTGTTGAAAAAATCAATACAAGATAAATCGACCACCTCAGCACAAGCGGCTTTGCGAAAAGTTCGGCTCTTATGCTGTGTCCCTTTTCCTTGAGCAAGCCGATTACAAAGAGCACGGCAACGCCCAAAATCAAAACAAGATAGTCATAATTCGACACATTTTTAATAGCGATTGTGCCGTTAAACAGCGCGCCGAAATCAAACGATGTGAACATTTTTGCGATATATGCGCCGCAGTCGGCGAGAGTTGCACTGCGAAAAATCAGCATGCCGATATTGACAATAATAAATGTTCGCGCAATTTGGAACAAGCCGAACGCCTTTGACTCTCTGTTGATTTTTGCTTTTTGGCAAAAACTGTCGCAAAGCGGCTTTGCAAATTCGCCGAGCATCATCAGCAAATAGTAATACAAGCCGTAGAAAATATATTTTCCGCTTGCGCCGTGCCAAATACCGTTGCAAAACCAAACAAAAAACAGCGCATATGCGGCAGGAATCATCTTTGTGAGATAATCGTTTTTGACATGTTTTTTAACAAATTTGTCAAAGTTTTTGAAATTCTTTGACAGCGAAACGGGATAAAAAACATATTCCTTAAGCCACAGACCGAGGGTGATGTGCCATCTGCGCCAAAATTCGTTGATTGAATGTGAGAAAAACGGCTGTCTGAAGTTTTCGGCAACATTGATGCCGAACATTTGCGAGGTACCGCTTACAATATCGATACAACCCGAGAAATCGGCGTAAAGTTGGAGCGTGTAAACAAGCATTCCGACAAAAATCGAAGTACCGCCCGCGCTTTGCGAATCAAAAATACCCGAAACGATAAGCCCTGCCCTGTCTGCAATGACAAGCTTTTTAAAAAGTCCGTACATAATGAGCAGTGCGCCGTTTTTAATCACATCATAATCGAGCGAATGCGGCTCGCGAAATTGCGCGTCAAGCTTATCATATCTGTCGAACGGACCCTCCATAATATGCGGAAAATATGACACAAAAAGGAGCAGGCGAAAATAATTTTTTTCTGCCTTTATTGTGCCGCGATAAACATCGACTATGTAGCTGACGGACATAAGCGTGTAGTATGAAATTCCGAGCGGCAAAGCGATTTTGAACACCGGAACAAGTGCCGTTGCGCTGAAAATCGAGACGATGCCGTTGACTATCGAGCCGAAGAAGTTGCAATACTTCAGCGCGGCAAGCACACCGATTGTGACAACAACCGTTGCGGTGAGTATTCTTTTTTGCTTTGCCTTTGTCTTTTCCTTTAAAGCCTTGCGTTCTGCCTTGTCAAGTGCGCTTTTTTTGCTTTTGAAATCATCCTTGTGCCGTTGTATCGCCATTGCAGAAAGATAAACAATCAGCGTTGTTGCAAGCATATAAAGCACAAGAATCTGCGCAATTGACACATAAAATGCTAAAGATGCAATGAGTAAAACTATCCATTGCATCTTTTTAGGTAAAACATAATACAGAATACCGCATATAGCCAAAAAGATGACATATATAAACGAAGTGTATTCCAAATTTTAGTCCTCGTCTTCCAATCTTTGAATCATGGCATACATTGCCTTTGCCGAATTGAAGTTTGCCGGAACAAGGTCTGTTACTTCAACCTCAACATCAAATTCGTCAGAAATCTGACCTACAAGCTTGATAATATCAAGCGAGTCGAGAACACCGTTGTCGATAAGTGCGGTTTCGTTTTCGAAATCAACACCGGGCTTAATATCCTGCAAAATTTCAAGTAATTCTTCCATAGTTAACTCCTCCCGGATTTGAAAATCACATCAAATCCTTATAAATTGTTTGAAGCGCCTTTCTGTCGATTTTGCCGTTGGCGTTTTTGGGCATTTCCTTAATGCGCAAAAACCTGTCCGGCATCATATACGACGGCACCTTGTTTTTAACTGCTTCAAAAATAATTGACGGGTCCTTAACCTTTCCCTCATAAACGAGAGCAAGGCAATCGGCATCCTTGTCATAAATACATGCGCACGCCTTCACCTTATCAACGCTGTTGGCGCCCGCTTCAATCTCGCCAAGCTCGATGCGGTAGCCCATACGCTTGATTTGGAAATCCTTGCGCGATATGTAAATAAGCTCGCCGAAATCGTTGTATTTAACAATATCGCCTGTTTTATACACTCTTTCGGGGTAGCAATTGTTGAGCGGATTTTGAACGAATGCCTCGGCTGTTTTTTCGGGATTTTTATAATACCCGTCTGCCATAAAGGTTGAGCGGACATAAAGCTCGCCCTCCTCGCCCGGAGCAGCCTGCTTGCCGTCATCGGTGACAATAAACACATTGCAGTTGTCGCAATGCTTGCCGATAGGCAGGCTTTCGTCGTTTGAAAATTCTCTGTCAACAACATAAAATGTGCAAATATCGGTTGTTTCGGTCGGGCCGAAAAGGTTTGCGAATTTTACGCCGTCGAGGCTCTTTATCCAATAGTTGAGTTGTTTTGTCGGCATAACCTCACCGGCAAACAAAACGGTTTTTAAATATTTTGGCTTTGCGACATCAAACGCTTTCCAGTTTGAAATGATTGAAATTGCAGTCGGTACCCAATAAATCGTGTTAATTTCGTGCTCATCAAGATAAGCAATGAGATTGAGCGGAAACGAAAAGTTTGCCTTTGGGATGATGTTATAGGTACAGCCGCATTTTATCGATGAATAAAAATCGGTAACCGACATACTGAAGTAAAGCGGCGTTTGTGAGCCGAAAGAAGTTGTTTCGTCAAAGCCGAATTCCTCTGTCACCCAATTGATATAGCTGATGAGTGCTCTGTGGCTGATTACTGTGCCCTTGGGCATGCCTGTCGAGCCGCTTGTGAAGAGAATGTAGGCGGTATCCATATCAATCATTGCAGAGCGAACGGCGCAAAGCGCATTTTCATCAATTGCAGTTTTGACTGCGTCCTCATACAAAACAACGCTATTGTCGCCCTTTACGGCATTTGCAACATCAAGCGACGCACTGTCCGTGATGATTACTGCACTGCCGAGTGTTGAGAGAATATTTTCGATTCTGTCCTGCGGTGAATGAACATCAACAACGATATAATAATCGCCGGCGTAAAGTGCGCCGAGCATTGCGTCGATGCAATTGCAGTTTTTATCGATTACAACTGCAACGGCTTTTTTTGTGCCGAAAGTTGTCAGCGATGAAGCAATGCTTTTTGCGTTTTGCATTGTTTCGGAAAATGTTGATTTTCTGCCGCTGTCGGTGAATCCTACTTTGTTCGGAAATTTTTTTGTTGTTTCTTCAAAATACTCTAATACATTTTTCATAGTGCAGATTATATATTATATACAATGTTAAGTCAATAAATTAAATCTAACAAAAGTCTTAAAATTTCTTAAAAAGCGGCAATAAACGCAAAAATACCCCACAAACGACAAAGTTTGCAGGGCATTTTTTATAAATTATTTAATAACTCTTACCTTAATTACACCGTCGATTTTTTCAATATCCGAAACAACGCTTGTTGAAACATCGGTGTCGCAATCGATAATAGAATAAGCAATTGCGCCGCGGTTTTTATCCTCGAACGATGCGATATTTACGCCGTCCTTTGAGATTGTGTCAGTGATGAACGCAATCATATTCGGCTGATTTTTGTGGATTACGGTTACTCTGACAGAGCCTGATTTTGCCATTGCAACGGTCGGCATATTAACGGAATTTTTGATATTGCCGTTTTCAAGATAATCAATAAGTTCCGAAGCGCCCATTACAGCACAGTTTTCCTCACTTTCGGGTGTTGATGCGCCGAGGTGAGGAATGGCAATTACGCCGTCAACACCGATGAGCTTTGCATCGGGAAAATCGGTGACATATGCAGCCATTCTGCCGTCCTCGAGAGCCTCGATAACATCGTCGCTGTTTGCAAGAGCGCCGCGAGCAAAGTTCATAATACGAACTGTATTTTTCATTTTGTCAATTGACTCTCTGTTAATCATTTCCTTTGTATCGTCGGTGAGCGGAACATGAACGGTCAAATAATCGACAACGGGGAAAATTTCATCAAGATTGTTATTAACTGTGATGCCTGCCTTAAGCTGTGCATCGGCAGGAAGGAACGGGTCGTATCCCACAACCTTCATACCGAGATCAACAGCAGCATCGGCAACAAGTCTGCCGATAGCGCCGAGACCGATAACGCCGAGTGTTTTGCCCTTGATTTCGGGACCTGCAAACGCGGATTTGCCTTTTTCAACGGTTTTGCCCACATTGTCGCCCTCGTCTTTGATTGTTTTGCACCAATCAATCGCCTTTGTCACCTTTCTTGACGAAAGCAAAAGGCCGAGAATAACAAGCTCCTTTACGGCATTTGCGTTTGCACCGGGTGTGTTGAAAACAACGATGCCCTTATCCGCACAATCCGCAACGGGGATATTGTTTGTGCCTGCACCGGCTCTTGCGATTGCAAGGAGTGATTTCGGCATTTCCATATCATGCATTGATGCGGAGCGAACCATAATAGCATCGGGATTTTCAATATCGTCGCCGTAAACATATTTTGATTTGTCAAACTTTGAAAGTCCGACATTTGAAATTTTATTTAATGTTTTAATATTATACATTATGCGTTTTCCTCCTCAAATTTCTTCATAAATTCAACGAGCTTTTCAACGCCCTCAATCGGCATTGCGTTGTAGATTGATGCGCGCATACCGCCGACTGTTCTGTGGCCCTTGAGGTTTACAAAGCCGGCTTCGGTTGCTTCCTTGATGAATTTTGCGTTAAGCTCGTCGCTGTCCGTTACAAACGGAACATTCATAAGCGAACGGTCCTCGGGAACAACAGTTCCGCGGAACATTTTTGAATTGTCAAGGAAGTTATAGAGAATTGCGGCTTTCTTTTCGTTGTGAGCCTTCATAGCCTCAAGTGAGCCGAATTCCTCCTTAATCCAGTCAAGAACGAGCTTGCAGATATAAATTGTCCAGCACGGAGGAGTGTTGTAGAGCGAATCTGCGTCTGCCTGAACCTTGTAGTTCATCATAATCGGTGTAATATCTCTTGCGTTGCCGAGCAAATCCTCGCGGATGATTGCAACAACAAGACCTGCCGGAGCAACATTCTTTTGTGCGCCGAAATAAACCATACCGAATTTGCTGATGTCAAGCGGCTCGGAGAGTGCGCAAGAAGAAACATCGGCAATAAGTACCTTGTCGCCTACCGGCGGAAGTTCCTTGTAAACAGTGCCGTAAATTGTATTGTTCATGCAAATGTAAACATAGTCTGCGTCTTCTCTGAAATCCTCGGGCTTTGTTTTCGGAATATATGTAAATGTTTTGTCTGCCGATGATGCAGCCGCAACAACATCGCCGTATTTTTGAGCCTCTTGGAATGCCTTTTTAGCCCACTGACCGGTGATGATATAATCTGCCTTACCGCTGCCGTTCATAAAATTGAGCGGAATTGCGGAAAATTGAGCCGATGCGCCGCCCTGAAGAAACAGCACCTTGTAATTATCGGGAATTTTATAAAGCTCACGCATGAGAGCCTCTGCCTCTTTGATAATATCGTCAAAAACCTTTGAGCGGTGGCTCATTTCCATAACGGACTGACCGCAACCGTGATAATCCATAATCTCTGCACCTGCGGTTTTCAATACCTTTTCCGGCAGTGTTGAAGGACCTGCGCTGAAATTGTAAACTCTTGCCATAATATAAAACCTCTCTTATATCAATTAATATATACCTTTAATAATATGCGATTTCGCAACCGCATAATGAATATTATAGAGATATTTAACTTTTTGTCAATATCTATATGTAAATTTCGTGATTTTAGACAAGAAATTGTTAATTTATTATCATACTTACGCAAAAATCGGCGCAAAATAAAAAATCAGCCGCACAAAACGCGCGGCTGAAATTGAGATTGTTATATTCTTATTCAATTTGCAGAATCAAATCATATAAGCTGTGAAAAATCGTCCGAATGCTTATTGGCTTGTTTTTTAATAATAAACACAGCCCAGATAAGCAATGCCGTTGTGACAGCCGAAACAGCCGCAAGTATCGCAAAGAAATATTTTGTCATCGAATAAAAGCATTGTGAATAAACGGCAGGCGAAAAATCAAATTTACTGCCGACTTTTAAAATAAGGCACAAAATCGAGCCGAGGAGTACCGCGCCCGAGCCTGCAAGCCAGCCGCTGACGGAATACAAATATCCCTGCTCTTTTTTGCGATAGACATACAAAATCGCACCGAATGCAACGAGCGCCACTAAAAATGCACCGAATCCCACCTTTGAACACGAGCCGGAAAATTCGATAATCGCCGCATTTACGGAGTCGGTATTGTGCATACCGACGCAGTTGCTGTATATTTCAGCCGCCTGACGCGCCGTGTTGCGGACATTCGACTTGTTGTATGATATTTTTTTAACATCAAGATATTCCGTGCAAATTTTATAGAAATAATCAACTCGCTCTTGGCTGTATAGCGTTGAACTTTCGTTTGAAAACATGTTTTCGGCGGCAAGATTAAGTGAATCCTTTGTTGAAAAATCCTTTTCTACCGAAAGAAAAATTCTTTTCGGTATGCCGCTTTTGATTTCAAGCGCGGTATAATTTTCATCAAGCTCTTTTTCACACTGCGAAACAAGGTTGTCGGTGACCAAAAACTTTTTCACAAAGCTTTTATTGCCGAATGTTGCCTGCAATGTAAAAGCAGTAAGCATAAGTGTTGTTAACACTGCGATAACGGCGCACAAAATGACGGAAATTATATTTCGTGTTTTCGACAAATTTACCATCACTGCACCCCCTTGTAAATATGAGCGGTGTATTTTGACGAAAATCCGACAGACGCCGTTTTTTCATAATACACGACAAGGCTGTTTTTGCAGTCGGGTGCGAGCGAAAGCACCTCGTTTTCAGACGAAGCGGTAACTGTTTTGTCGAGTGCAAAACGCTGTTCGCCGTTTGCCGTTGTCAGCACGATTTCATCAGCAGCGGCATCGGTTTTGAGCGAATTGCCAAGTGCATAGGCATAAAGGCAACCCGTTTCACCCGGGAGATTGCTCTCTTTTTTGAGTGAAAGCGCTGTGCCGAGTTGTGAAAAATCGGCGTCATATTTCAAATCAAAAACAGACGAGCCGATTTCGAGTTTTCCGACCGTTTCGTTTTTCTTGTAAGGCGCGCCCGACGGCTCCGTTTCGTCAAAATAGGCAAATGTTTTACCCTGCTCAAACGGCAAAATCGTTTGCGGACGCAAATAAAAAAAGAGAGAAAAAGCGACGCAGAGAGCCAAGCCCAAAATCACGGGCAATATTATTGCGGTATGCAAAAAATCTTTTCTCTTCATCGTTTTCTCCCTAAAATTCAAAAATAAAAAATCACTGAGGTTGAATCATATTGTCAAGCGAAAATGCTTTTTTCTTTTTGTTCGGCTTATACACCGGCGGATTTGCAAGCTTTTTTGTGAGCCGGTTTTTCTTTGCGGTAATCTTATTAACCTCGTGAACGGGACCGGACATATATTCTGTCATATACTTATCGGCAACAGCCATCATCTCGGGGTCATTCTTCATTTCGCCGAGAATTGTAACAGCGATAATATCCTGAACTTCGTTTGTGCCGTCCTCAAAAATATCGCCGAGGTTTTTGAAAAGCTTTTTTTGCTCAGCAGCAGTGCCGTTTTTGATAATATCGAGCACCTTTGCATTGCCCTTTTCCATAAAGAATGTTTCGGGCAAAAATTCGCCGTATGTTGCGATATTAAGTCTAATATCATCTTTAAGCTCGGGATAAAGCGTTGCAAAGCGGTTTGCAAGAGTATCGACATCATAGCTTACGATACCGTTTTTAGCCTTGCCTCTTGAAACAGCCTTAGGCATTTTAACCTTGTCGAGATTAACCTTTTTCCTTGCGTTGAAAAGTTGCTCAATCTCGTCGCGTGCCTCATTTGCGGCACTTTTAATATCCCTGTCGTCGATATGGTTAATATCAAAAAGCGTCCTTGAAACGGTATTAAATTCTGTTCCGTTTTCGCCCTCTTCATAAGCGCAGTCAAACGAAAGAATCGTATTTTTGTCGTCATATACCATACGGTAAATGCCCCTGTCGCCCTTGAAAACAACGCTGTTGTCTGTTTTTTCCGAAATCTTAAAGCCAAGCTCCTCATTTGTTTTTTCGAGTTGCTTAATAATGCCGTTAAAAGCGTCTGTAAGTTGCATAATGTATTCCTTTCAATACAGATTGTCCCATTTATACCTATGCATTATATCATTATTGTCGGCAAAATTCAATCTTTTAAATAAAATTTGATTTTTTAGTCATTTTCTGCTAGTATTTATAAAAGAAATTAATATCATATATGTTTATATTAAAAGGACAAAATTATGTTTGTTGATGCTACTAAAATAAAAATCAAGGCAGGCGACGGCGGCGCAGGTGCCGTTGCGTTTCACAGAGAAAAATATATTGCCTCGGGCGGACCCGACGGCGGCGACGGCGGCAAAGGCGGCGACATTGTTTTTGTTGTCGATGACAATCTCGCAACGCTTGCCGACTTCAGATACAAAAGGAAATACTCCGCTCAAAACGGCGAGGGCGGCAAAGGCGGCAGATGCAACGGTAAAAAGGGCGCCGACCTTGAAATCAAAGTTCCGCGCGGAACGATAATCAAAGAGGCGAACTCCGGCGCGATTATGGCTGATATGAGCAAAATCGAGCGCTTTGTTGCTGCAAAGGGCGGCAGAGGCGGCTGGGGCAATGTTCATTTTGCAACGCCGACAAGGCAAACGCCGCGTTTTGCAAAGCCCGGCGTTCCCGGCGAAGAATGGGAAATCAATCTTGAATTGAAGTTGCTTGCCGATGTCGGTCTTGTAGGCTATCCGTCGGTCGGAAAATCAAGTCTTATCAGCGTTGTTTCGCAGGCTAAGCCGAAAATTGCGGAATATCATTTTACGACGCTTATTCCGAATTTGGGCGTTGTTTCAATGGGCGAGGGCAACAGCTTTGTTATCGCCGATATTCCCGGTTTGATTGAGGGCGCAAGCGACGGAATCGGCTTGGGTCACCAATTTTTGCGTCATGTTGAGCGTTGCCGACTGCTCATTCACATTGTCGATGTCAGCGGTCACGAAGGCAGAGACCCGATTGACGATTTTAACAAAATTAACTTGGAGCTTGAAAAATTCAACCCCGAGCTTGCAAAGCGACCGATGATTGTTGCCGGCAACAAAATTGATATGGCAGAGCCGGAACAGATAGAAAAATTCAGAGCATATGTCGAATCAAAAGGATATGAATATTATTCGATATGCGCACCGATTTGTGAGGGCACGCAAGAGCTTATGAATGTGACTTGGAACAAATTGCAGTCACTGCCGCCGATTAAGGAATACGAGCGAGAGGAAATTCCGCTTGACGCAATCCTTAAAGACGACAACGGATTCAAAATCACCGTTGAGGACGGCAACTACTACATTGTCGAGGCAAGCTGGTTCCCGAAAGTGCTCAAGGGCATTGATATTGAGGACTATGAGGCATTGCAATATATGCAACGCGTGCTTGAAAAAAGCGGCATTTTTGACGCATTAAAGGAGAAAGGCATTCAAGAGGGTGACATTGTTTCACTTTATGATATTGAATTTGAGTATATTCCGTAATGAGATTTGTAGACAAAGAGGTTAATCCACAGCAATTGAGTCCGCTGAATTTGGCGTTCATAGGCGATTGCATATACGAAATATTTGTGCGCGAACAGCTTGTTTGCAACGCCAACCGCCCTGTCAACGATTTGCACAAGGAAAGTGTAAAATTCGTAAGCGCAAAGGCGCAAACGGCGGCTTATCACAAAATAGCCGACATTTTGACCGAGGAGGAAACGACGGTTTTCAAACGCGGCAGAAACGCAAAAGTCGGCCACAACCCGAAATCGGCAAGTCAAAGCGAATACCACACAGCTACGGGTATGGAGGCACTTTTCGGCTGGCTTTATTTGACCGAACAAATGCCGAGAATGAAAGAATTATTTAAAATTATCAGCGAATAGAAAAATAGCACTTGACAAATGCGAAAGATATGTTATAATTAATAACGCTGAACGGAAGCATAGCTCAGCTGGGAGAGCACCTGCCTTACAAGCAGGGGGTCACAGGTTCGAGCCCTGTTGGTCCCATTGCCTAATTTCTATTAGGTAGAATGCCGCAGTGGCGGAACAGGCAGACGCACAGGACTTAAAATCCTGCGGGACTTATACTCCCGTACCGGTTCGATTCCGGTTTGCGGCATTGTGTGGGTGTAGCTCAGCTGGATAGAGCGTTTGGCTACGGACCAAAAGGTCGGGAGTTCGAATCTTCTCACCCACGCTTCGGCGTTAAGCCTTGAGAAAGTGCAAATTCTTTAACTTAAAGAGTTTGCACTATTTTTGTATTTGAGAAAATTTCTGAAATATAGCTGAAAGTACATACATAATAAGAAGAATTTAAGAATATCGCAAAACTATATTTTCATTTGTATGTTATAGTAGTAACATACGAGGAGGACGAAAGATGAAAGTAATAGGAAAAATTATAAAAGGACTGCTTGCTGTAGCTTTTATAATGATTGTATGCGTAAGTGGCATTTTTATTTACAAAGGCTACAATATGTATAAAAATGCTATAGAAGAAGTGAGTATCGAGGATAAGGTGAATGAAATAAGAGCGAAAGAGAATTATACAAAAATAGAAGAATTACCCGAGATATATCTTGAGGCTATTATTTCCGTGGAGGATCATCGATTTTATGAACATTGGGGAGTGGATGTATTAGCTACTTTGAGAGCCGCGTATAATGATATTAGAGCAATGTCATTTGTGGAGGGAGGAAGTACGATTACACAGCAGCTTGCCAAAAATCTTTATTTTACTCAGGAAAAGAAAGTAGAGAGAAAAGTTGCGGAAGTTTTCATGGCAGTTGCATTGGAAAAAGAATATAGTAAAAAATACATACTAGAATTGTATGTGAATTCTATTTATTTTGGTAATAATTATTATTGTGTAAGAGATGCAAGTATGGGATATTTTGGGAAAGAACCGGGAGAGATGACAGAATATGAGAGTACCTTGCTTGCCGGAATCCCGAATGCACCGTCAGTGTATGCGCTGACTGCTAATCCGGATCTCGCAGCACAAAGACAGAGACAAGTATTAGAAAAGATGATAAAATATAAATATCTGACATCAGAAGAGGCAGAAAAAATATTAGAGTAGACTTGGAGGATGATTTATGAATCAGCAATTTTATGATGCGATGGAGGAAAGCCCTGTTATTGCGGCGGTGAAAGATTTTGAAGGATTAGAAAAATGCTGTAGGATTGAGGAGATCAGAGTTGTTTTTATTCTTTTTGGAGATGTATGCAATATTGATGAGATTGTGAGAAAAGTGAGGGAAAAAGGGAAAATAGCGATGGTTCATATTGATTTGATCAGTGGACTTGGCTCGAAAGAGATTGCAGTGGATTTTATAAAAAAGCATACAGAGGCAAATGGAATTATTTCTACAAAGCCATTGTTGGTTAAGAGGGCAAAGGAATTGGGGTTATATACCATATTACGCTTTTTTATCATTGATTCTATGGCATTTGAAAATATAAGCAAACAATGCCATCTGGTAAAAGCTGATTTTATAGAGATTTTGCCAGGGGTCATGCCTAAAATCATAAAGAAAATATGTAAGATGGGGAATATTCCGGTTATCGCAGGTGGTTTGGTGATGGACAAGGAAGATGTTATGGGGGCATTATCTGCAGGAGCAATATCTGTTTCTACTACAAACCAAGATGTTTGGTTGATGTGATTGTCTAAAATATACAAAAATATAATTATATTTCTTTACAAATAGTTCAAAACACCCTAAAATAAAGATAACATGGTAATCTCAATATGGAGGTAAAGGAATATGAAGGGAAATGTAATTGTAGGACAATCGGGTGGACCTACCGCAGCAATCAATTCAAGTTTAGCGGGAGTGTATCGAACTGCAAAAGATCGTGGTGCAAAAAAAGTCTATGGAATGCTTCATGGGATTCAGGGACTTTTAAAGGAGCGGTACATTGATTTATCAGAGCATATCACAAATGAGCTGGATGTGGAGCTGCTCAAACGGACTCCGGCAGCATATTTGGGGTCGTGTCGTTATAAGCTTCCAGAAATTCATGAAAACAGAGATGTTTATGAGAAAATTTTTGAAATACTCAACAAATTGGAAATTGAAGCGTTTATCTATATTGGAGGAAATGATTCAATGGACACTATTAAAAAATTGTCGGATTACGCAATTGTAACTGGGCAGCCAACGAGATTTGTCGGATGTCCAAAGACAATTGATAATGATCTTGCTTTGACGGATCATACACCTGGATATGGGAGTGCGGCAAAATATATTGGAACTTCTGTAAAAGAAATCATAAGAGACGGATTTTGCTTAGAATATGAAAAAGGTGTTGTTACCATAGTTGAGATTATGGGAAGAAATGCAGGATGGCTTACAGGGGCAGCGGCACTTGCAAAGGGAGAGGATTGTCCGGGACCTGATTTAATCTATCTTCCAGAGTTAGCATTTGATCTTGAAAAATTTAGTACAAAAATAAAAAAGCTGATGGAAAAGAAGATGTCTGTTGTAGTAGCGGTTTCTGAGGGAATCAAGCTTGAGGATGGGCGTTATGTATGTGAGCTTGGAACAGGTGTTGATTTTGTCGATGCATTTGGGCATAAACAACTGACAGGAACAGCAAGCTATTTGGCAAATTTTGTTGCGGGCGAGGTAGGTTGTAAGACACGTGCGATTGAGTTAAGTACATTGCAAAGAGCAGCATCTCACCTTGCATCCCGTGTGGATATTTTGGAAGCATATCAGGTAGGTGGAGCGGCTGTGAAAGCAGCTGATGAAGGAGATTCAGGGAAAATGGTTGTCATTGAACGATTTTCAGATGATCCATATCAAAGTGGAACGGAAGTAAAAGATGTACATAAAATAGCGAACGGAGAGAAATTAGTTCCAAGAAATTGGGTAAACCAAGAGGGAACATATGTTACAGAGGAGTTTATTACTTATGTAAAACCGTTGATTCAAGGGGATGTATCTCCTGTTATGGTAGATGGTATTCCAAGGCATTTGTATAGACCATTTTAGGTAAGAAGGGCAGAACAGAAGGAGTGGTATTTCTGTTCTGCTTTTATTTTCAAAAAATGCTTGCTTTTTGACAGAAAGTGGGCTAGTATAGATGCATATTCTAAAAGTTCTATAGATTTCTAAGGAGTTTAGTCGAGGCTCCGAGTTCCATGAATAAAAATTGAATAGAAGAGGAGGAGTGCATTTGGAAAGAGAATACGAGGTAATCCGTTTGATTCAGCAGAATGCTTCTTGTCATATTATTACGGACTGTGTTTTAGGAACAATGTTACCTGAATATCTGGAAGAGCATGGAATGATAGCAAAAGAGCAGCTATTTTCCTACTTATGTCAGATGATCAAACAGCTTGGATATTTACAAGATGTCAGAGATGCAAAGCCGTGTCGCTATATCACTCCGTTTTGCATGATTATTAAGAAAAATGGGGAGTTGATGTTGTTGGATCTCAATGCAAAAGGAAATCAGCATATCGTGAATCAAATGGGAAGAGGAGAAATTCGGGATGGATTTTTAAAAAAGGGAAATTCCTATGAGGCAATGTATTCAATTGGAAAAACGATGCAGTTTATTTTGGCAAAAGCAATCATAGAGCCAAAGCTTACAAAGCATGAAGAGAGTAAGTTGAAAAAAATCATTTCAAAATGTCTGTCAGACAACGTAAAACAACAATATCAAAAAATTTCTGAAATTCTTTTTGATTTTCCACAATTAAAATATAAAAAAACGAATAAAAACAAAAAAATAAAATGGATTATAGTTGGAATAATTGTACTTTTGGGTGACGGTGCGAGTATGTTTCTAAGTGATGAAATGGAGGAAAAGAGACCAGAAGCGATTATTGACCAGAAAAAGGTAGATTTCTTGGAGATTGGCAGAACTTATTTTTTAGAGATGGAGGACTATAGGAAGAGTATGCAAATGTTTGAATGTGCAGAAGATGAGATAGAGACTGCGGAAAACTATAAGGAACTGTCGGCCTATATGCTTGGAGAGAGTCAAAAAAGTGAGGAGGAGATGGAGTCTGTATTATCAGAGATAGAAGAAAGTCAGAAAGGCGAGTTGACAGAAAATAGAATGCTTTTTCGTGTGTGGGCAAAGATAGAAGGTACGACCTCATTGGAAGCGAGAATCCGATTGGGGGAAAAGATATTATCGACATATGAAAAATGGAAAGAAAATGATGTGGATCAAAGGATAGAAAATGAAGTTCGGACCGTATTGGCGGAAGCATATGAAAAAACAGGAAAGGAAGAGTTGGCATTAGAACAGTATAGGAAGGTAAGTCAATGGAATCAAACAGAAGAACTCTATCGTTCTATGGTAAGAATTGCACAAGATATCGATGAACAAGAGGCGTTGCGGCTGTGTGAAGAGGGGATAGCGGCAAATCCCAAATCAAAAGAGCTTCGTCTTCAATTGATACAGATACAGTGTAAGGATAACGAGACAACAAAAGAGATGTGTGAGGAAAGTATAAGAAAAATATTGGAGGAATGTCCGGAATTAGCTGAGGAGGAAACGTTTCGAAAACTGCAGGAAGAATGTGGAATAAAGATTGAAGGAGAGGTTATATGGGTAGAAAAATAGGGGAAATTTTAATTGTTTTAGGTATGATATTTTTATTAAATGTGCTTGGCTCGCGGGCAGAAGAAAAGGTGCAGATGTATCAGATTTATTGTGAAGAGCCAAATGGGGAAAAAGGATATTACACAAAGTCAGTCAAAGTAGAAATTGAACATTTAGATCAGGAATGCATTACAAAGTTTCAGCTGAATTTCCCGGATGGGAAAGAGTTGACTGGGAAATTGGAGAAAGCGAAAGAAAAAATTGTGCTGGAGGAGAGTTTATTTGAGAAGGGAAACTATCATCTGATTATATGGATGGAAAACAAGGAGGGAAAAATGGTGGAAGGCACCGAGCAGAAACGGGAAATCAAGATCGATAAGGAGGCACCGGCAGACCCGATTTCTTTTCAATATTCGAAACATGATGGTGAAGAACAGATTATTTCAAATGAGGAGATAACAGTGGAAATGACTGCTTCGGATGATACTTCAGGGATTCAGGGAATTTATTATCAAATAAATGAGGAAGAGTATCAGTTTTTAGAAGGAAATTGCGTAAGTGTTGTGATTCCGGTTGGATTTGAAGGGAATCTTTCTGCATATGCGATAGACGGAGCTGGAAACAAGGGAGAAGTAACCAAGTCCTCAAAAATTATTTGTGAAGATGAAATACCGGAAATTTTAATCAGAGCGTCAGAAGGGTTAGAAAAATGGTATAACAAACCATGTCTGATTCAGATTGACATAAGTGAACATGGAGTTGCATCAGGCATCAAACAGGTAATTTGTTCAGTAAATAATAAGGTTGTGCAAAATAGAGAGTATGAGCGTGGAGAAAAAGAGACAGAGAATGTAACAATCTCTGTTGATAAATTGTCTGAAATTGTGGTAGAGGTAAGCGATTGGGCGGGGAATTACACAAAGAAACGAGAAAAAATTTTATTTGATAATGAGAATCCGCAGCTGATTTTAGAGGGAGCAGAAGATTATTGTATAGCAGCCAATGATAAAATGCTTACATGTAAAGCAATTGATAATCAAAGAATAGTATCTGTGGGTGGTACGATTATCTGGAATGATGCCAATGGGAATAGGATACAAAAAAGAATAGAAAGTTGGGAAAAGGACGGAGAACAATATTTTGCGAAAGAGAATCTGACGGAGAGTGGAAAGTATAAAGTTTATCTGGAAGCCGTTGATCAGGCGGGTAACAGAAGTGAAAAAGAGATGCAGATTATTATGGATAAAGAGAATCCGCTGATACATAAAATAGAAGAATTAGAGGGAAAATATGTGCCATTTTTTGAATGGAAATATGACATTTCTGAAATTGTAGAGGATTTTACCACATATACTTATCGCATTAACATGGATGGAAGAATTTGTGAGCAAAACAAAAAATATACGCGCGAAGGAAAGCATTCACTGGAATTGATTGCGGAAGATTTGGCGGGAAATACATCGAGTATGGAAGTAGGATTTTTCATAGATCATACACCTCCGGAAATTCAAATCGATTGCTCAAAAGAGGAGAAGGAACTGGAGATTGTCCTGGGAGAGGAACATGATTTTTTAGATGCGGTCTTTATTAATGAAAAGAAACAACAAATAGGAGAGAATGAGAGAAAGTTTTCGCATATATTTGAGAAAAGTGGAAGTTATGAAGTCTTGGTATTTGCCAAAGATCTGGCAGGGAATCAGTCAGAGAAAAAAGTCGTATTTGAGATAGAAGGAGAAAAGTCATTTTTTCAAAATTTGATACAACCTAAAAAGGAAATATTAGAAGAGAGAAAAACAGAGAAGAGACAAAAAAGTTATGAGGCACTGATGTGGATTCTTGTTATAATAGGAATTTCGGTGATTGGAATCAGATATAAAAAAACCTCCCAAAACAGGGAGGATGCCGGGTAACTGCTTTCGCAATTCCCGGCACGTATTATGAAAAAGTTTATTCAAATAGTATGTTAATACTTTAGATAATTGTTAAGTTCTTTTCTTTTGATACTGTTAGTATATTCTAGAAAAGTGAAGAAACAATGTTAAATAAGTAAAGTAATTTTGAAAGATAAATGAACAAATTATGAACAAAACATCTTTCTACTATTTACGGAATGCAAAGAGCGGAAGTCCATTTTCGGTTGGAACATCTACAGAGCCTTGAATTAATGGGACTGCATAACGAATAAACTCATCAGTTACATCGGAACCATCTTTGGTGATCCAAGAGAGAGGAACAGCTTTTTCCTGATTACAGATGATATTGACATCCGCAGTAGAAAAAGAAAGTTCATAAGGGGAAGTGTTCGCCCTCACAAAAGAGATCATCTTTCCTGTCTCCCCATTCAATGCTGCATTTACGGCAAAAGCACCGGAGTGATCCGCTTCATCTAAATCTGTCTTAGAAAGGCAGGAAGAAGAGCAGCGCTGACTCACATTCAGCTCTACGGAACGCACTTTTACACCAAGCTTTTCTTTTATGAGATTCTCCAGGTATTTTCCGGAGCCTGTAAGCATCTTATGACCAAAGGTATCAACACCCACGTCGCTTGCAAATTCACAGATAAAAGTACCATTTCCATCATTGATTCCCTCGGAAACACATACAACAAGATTAGGGGTTGTCTCTAAAGCTTTTTTCACTTTTTCGAGAAATTCTTCCTGATTAAATGCAACTTCTGGAAGATAGATAAGCACCGGATTATCTCCCTCAAATTTTCTTGCAAGAGCACTTGCAGCAGTCAGCCATCCGGCATGACGTCCCATGATTTCTACAATTGTTACAGAGTTTTTATTATCGTATACAGATGCATCAATAGCGATTTCTCGTACTGTAGTCGCGACAAATTTTGCGGCGCTGCCAAATCCAGGTGTGTGATCAGTCTCAACCAAATCATTGTCAATTGTTTTAGGAACACCGATTACACGAATCGGACTTTGAATCTTGGCTGCGTAGCGAGAAAGCTTGCTGACAGTATCCATAGAGTCATTTCCACCAATATAAAAGAAATAACCGATATTGTAGTCTTCAAATTTTTGAAATAGTTCAGGATATACTGGATCATTTAAATCTTCCGGCAGCTTGTAGCGGCAAGACCCAAGGTAAGAACCAGGAGTAGTTCGGATGAGTTCTAAATCTCCGTTTTTCAGTAATGGGTGCATGTCCATAATCTGATTGCTTAGAAAACCTTCGATTCCATTTATCATACCATATACATGTTCTATCGATTCCGGATGTTTGAAGCCTTCGGATACAACACCATACAGACTTCCATTTATCACTGCAGTAGGGCCTCCAGACTGACCGACGATCATATTTTTCATTTGCAATTCCTCCATTTATGTAATCTATATTTACTATAACGGAAATTCGTGGAATTTACAATATATGTGTTGGAAAATTGCCCAAAATGAATTATACTATTAAGAACGTAAAAGATTGGGAGGATTGAATCATGAAGTATATATCATTTGCGATTCCCTGCTATAATTCAGAAAGCTATATGGAACATGCAATAGAGTCGATTTTAAAAGGCGGCGAAGATGTAGAGATTATTATTGTAAATGATGGATCGATGGATGGGACATCAGAGATTGCAAAACAGTATGAAAGAAAGTATCCGACGATTGTAAAAGCAATCGATAAAGAAAACGGAGGACATGGAGATGCGGTAAATACAGGATTGAAGCATGCTACCGGACTTTATTTTAAAGTAGTGGACAGCGATGACTGGGTAGATGAAGGGGCATTGGAAAAGATTTTAAGTGTATTACACGAACTAGTTGAAAAGCAGACGTTAATTGATATGCTTGTCTCCAATTATGTGTATGAAAAAGTAGGAGCAAAACATAAGAAGGTGATTCATTACCGGAATGTGATGCCGCAAGATCGAATTATCACATGGAAAGAGATGGGACATTTCCGTCTCGCTCAATATATTTTGATGCATTCAGTCATTTATCGGACGGAGCTTTTGAAGATGTGTAAGCTGGAGCTGCCAAAACACACTTTTTATGTAGATAATATTTATGTTTATTATCCGTTGCCGCATGTGAAAACATTCTATTATCTGGATGTGAATTTTTATCGTTATTTCATTGGGCGGGAGGATCAGTCCGTAAATGAGAAAAACATGATCAAGCGCATCGACCAGCAGATATTTGTTACCAAAACAATGATTGATATGTATTCTCTAAGAAAAATTCCAAATAAAAAGCTTCGGAATTATATGACAAATTATTTGGCGATTATGATGACGGTTTCCTCTATTATATGTATTCGATCTAGGAGTCAGGAAAATCTTGATAAAAAGAAAGAACTGTGGGAATATTTGAAAAAGAAAGACCATCGAGTATATTGGAAGATAAGACATGGCATTTTGGGAGAGACTATTAACTTACCGGGAAAATCAGGAAGAAAGATATCCTCTATGGCATATACAGTTGCAAATCAGATTATAGGTTTTAATTGATTCTCGGATAAGTGAAGCAATTTTGGATATACTTTTCAAGGAAAGGAAGTGGAAAGGATGGCGTCTCAGTTAAAGAACAGTAAAACAAAAGAAAACTTGATGAAAGCATTTGCAGGAGAAAGTCAGGCAAGAAATCGTTATACTTTTGCGGCAGAGGAAGCAAGAAAAGAGGGCTTGTATGCGGTGAGTCAAATATTTTTATTTACGGCAGAACAGGAGCGGGCTCATGCAGAGCGATTTTATGAATTGTTAAAAGAGATGGCAGGAGAAACGATTGAAATCTGTGGTGGATATCCGATTGATAAGCAAGATTCGACTGAAGAACTACTTTATGCGGCACAGCACAATGAATATGAAGAGGCGGATGATGTGTATCAGTCTTTTGGTGACGTGGCAAAAGAAGAAGGATTTATGGAAGTTGCATCCGCTTTTTATCAGATTGCGAAAATAGAGAAGATTCATGGAGACAGATTCGGAAAACTGGCGGAACTGTTAAAGACAGGAGCATATTTTGAGTGTCAAGAAGGTGAAAAATGGATGTGCTTAAATTGTGGGCATATTCATAGTGGATTGAAAGTACCGGGAGTATGTCCCGTATGCAGACATGAAAGAGGTTACTTTATTCCTGTAAGCCTTGCACCATATCTGATGGAATGTGAATAATGACAGTATCCCGATAAGCGTTAAGGCTTATCGGGAGAATACTTATTCTACTGTGCCAATTGGCAAAGTGCGGACAGGAACACCATTGACTTCTACCTGATCGTTGATTTCAATGACGAGGCATTGTTTTCCATCGATCATTTTTGTCTCCACAAGATCGGTGCGGTCTGGATTGACTTTGATGGAAACATCAGGTGTTTCAATACTGAATTTTCTGGTTTCGGCAATATTCGTTGCCAGAAAAGATGCTTTTTCGCCTGCTATGGTGTCAAAATTATTATCAAATATTTCAATTTTTTCATCTGCAACACCGCTTTTTGCAAGGAGGCGTTTTACTTCGGGTTTCGTAAGTACAGGCACTTCCGGAGCATCTTTGGTCTCTTCGATCATCTCATTTAAGTTATCATGAATATTTTTAACAACCGTATAATCGCACTCTTCGCCAAGTGTATTCATCACAACGGCATGGAAGGTATCTTTTTGACTGCCTGCTGACATTGGGAAGGTACATCCGAGAGCGTTTTCGATAAATTCAGGTTGTAAATCTTCTGGCTTTTTTGAGTAGTACAATACCCCATGAATATCAGTGCTTCTGTCATTGAATACAGGGAATAAGAATCCTTTTACCGGTGGTTCGACAATCCAGTCACGAATCCGGTTTTCGACATGGTTCGTCTCAGGATTGTAGCAAAGTCCTTCTTTGGAAAGGTGAACCGGACAGATACTGCAAAGCACATATTCAAAAACTTCATCTGAAGCATCGAACATCTCAGTTCCATCAGTAGATTTTCCTGGAATGTCATAGGCAACGTGGATGAGAATAATGTAGTAATTCTCTCCATAATTGTAATTTTCAATAATCTTTTGATAAAATTCTTCAATGAGCATATCATCTTGCAGTTTACTGTCGCGAAGCTGCAAAAGAAATTCCTGTGTTCCGCCGGAGAGTTCTTGTTCCAGTGGAAATTCCATGTTCAGCAGATTTTTTCCGATTGTTCCGGAGAGTGTCTGTTTAAAGATATTGAGATACTTGAAAATTTCTTCTTCCGGAAGGGACAAAAAGGCATCTTTCGTCTGTGATTTAATTTCTTTTTCCCCATCTACATAGCAGCCGCAGATTCGGGTGATAGAGCAGTCTTCGGGTTTGAACTGCTTTCTAAGTTCTAATACTTCTTTTTTATTCATAATGGATACTCCTCTTTTATCATAATACTGATGTAATATTAGCATATGAAAAAAAATTTTACAAATAAATTATCGGAATGAATATGTTAGTATGGGAGGTGAAAATATGGCAGACCAAAAAATAGAGAATTTGTTAAATCTGGCATTGAATGCTACAAGACGAGAACGGGAAAAATCACTGGAATTAGATGTTGGATATAGCATAGATGACAGGGAATGGGAACTGATAGTGAAATATTCGGGGACATTGAATGAACTGCGGGAAATAGGAATTCAGGTGGTTGAATTGAGCAATGAATTTGCAATTTTAACAGTACCAGAGAGCTTGGTAGAACGTTTGGCTGATTTTCCACAGATTGAATATGTCGAAAAGCCGAAACGATTATTTTTTCAGGCAGCAAACGGGAGAAGAGTATCCTGTGTGCCACCAGTGCAGAACCCTCCATTTTCATTGTTTGGTTCAGGGGTTCTTGTTGCAATTATCGACTCAGGAATCGATTATACAAATCCCGATTTTCGCAATGACGACGGAACGACAAGAATACGTAATCTTTGGGATCAGACAATCATGGGAAATCCACCAGAAGGATATTTGATAGGGACAGAATTTACGAGAGAACAGATTGATGAAGCAATAAAGCAGCCGACAGTGCCGATGCGTATGCAAATTGTGCCGAGCGTGGATGTATCAGGTCATGGGACATCAGTAGCAGGAATTGCAGCTGGAAATGGAAGAGGAAGCAGAGGGAGAATTTATCGGGGAGTTGCGACACAGAGTGAACTTCTTGTGGTGAAACTTGGAAATCCGAGGGAAGAAGGATTCCCTCGCACAACAGAACTAATGCAGGCGATAGATTACGTAGTACGAAAAGCACTTTTTTATAAACAGCCGGTGGCAATTAATATCAGCTTTGGAAATACATATGGTTCTCATGAACCTTATAATTAAGGGAAAACATAAGAAAACACTGATATTTCCTGTGTTTTCGGGAGATTCAGTGTTTTACTCGGATTCATGTTTGGTTGTCATTTGGGTTTTATAATATTCGGTCAGGATCATGTTAATCTGCTGGGAACGTGTACGATAGTTCGCTTTCGCATCCTTATCAATCTCAGCAACCAGTTCTTTGGACAAAGTAGTATAGACCTGAATATTGTTGGAACTGATAGCCATGTGGCACCTCCGATTCAATTTAATAGAATTATTCTATCATACTTCTTCGGGAGGGGCAATGTGAACTGAAAATTAAAGAATTATTGTTACTGTAAAACTGGAACGGTCGGTAAAATAAAATCTATGAATAGAGAACGATAAGAAAGGTAGAACAGACAATGAAGAAAACAATTTTTGAAGAGATGGGCGGTACTTATATCAGACATGGGGATTATCTTATCCCTGCGCTTACATTACCGGAGGAAGAAGAACAAAAGGTTGTCGGTGTATGGGGACAAAGACATTTGCGGTATTTGAAGGAATACCGCAGAGCGCTATATCTGAATATGCTTACAAGCGGCAAGCTGAATGGTTATTTAGCTGATATAGAAGAACAGGCACAGGAACGCTTTGAAAGGCTTGTAGAACAGATGAAACAGGCACAAGGCATTACAGAACAGCTAAAGGTGGAAAATGCTTTGGAATGGGTAGGAAGAATGAACAATATACAAGCGTGTGCGAGGGAGATTGTAGATAAAGAGATAATCTATCAATGGTGAAATGTGAGGTAAAGATTGAAAATGAGAAGTAGAGGGTATCCATTACCTTAATCGCATCACAAACAA
>OJSO01000787.1_pt1 | contig 25433 bp, 27 predicted proteins | sample 1599521 | NCBI WGS metagenome assembly OJSO01 (sample SAMN04168659, study PRJEB22393) | human gut metagenome | biome: human gut microbiome; feature: stool | host: Homo sapiens | collected 2014-05-12 | reverse complement strand
GAAAGAAAGTCGTTACATTAGGCGAAATCATGCTTAGATTATCAACTCCGGGTAACACTCGTTTTGTTCAATCTGACTCTTTTGATGTAGTATACGGTGGTGGAGAAGCCAACGTTGCAGTGAGCTGTGCAAACTATGGCCACGATGCATACTTCGTATCAAAATTGCCTAAACACGAAATTGGTCAGTCTGCTGTAAATGCATTGCGTAAATATGGTGTAAAGACAGACTTTATTGCCCGTGGTGGTGATCGCGTAGGTATCTATTATCTTGAAACTGGAGCTTCTATGCGTCCAAGTAAAGTAATTTATGACCGTGCTCATTCTTCTATCGCTGAAGCTGATGCCGCTGATTTTGATTTTGACGCTATTATGGAAGGTGCTGACTGGTTCCATTGGTCTGGTATCACTCCGGCTATCTCTGATAAAGCTGCCGAACTGACTCGTTTGGCTTGTGAGGCTGCAAAACGTCATGGCGTAACAGTTTCTGTAGACTTGAATTTCCGTAAGAAACTATGGACTAAAGAAAAAGCACAGTCTATCATGAAGCCTTTAATGAAATATGTAGATGTATGTATTGGTAATGAAGAAGATGCAGAACTTTGTCTGGGTTTCAAGCCGGATGCTGATGTTGAAGCAGGACATACGGATGCTGAAGGTTACAAAGGTATCTTCCAGCAGATGATGAAAGAGTTCGGATTCAAATATGTAATTTCTACATTGCGTGAATCTTTCTCTGCTACCCACAACGGCTGGAAAGCTATGATTTACAATGGTCAGGAGTTCTATACTTCAAAGCGTTATGATATTGATCCTATCATCGACCGTGTAGGTGGTGGTGACTCATTCTCCGGAGGTATCATCCATGGCTTGATGACGAAATCGAACCAGGGTGAGGCTCTTGAATTTGCTGTTGCTGCTTCTGCATTGAAACACACTATCAATGGTGACTTCAACCTTGTATCAGTAGAAGAGGTAGAAGCGCTGGCAGGAGGTGATGCAAGCGGACGCGTGCAAAGATAAAGAGATTGACTATTGGACAATTTACTATTTACTATTTAATGCCAGGGCTAATGACCGCAGAGGAAATGAAAATGAGGCTGAAGAATTTGGCCGTACGTGTTATTAAATTAGTAGATAAATTACCTAATACTCCTGCTGGCCGAGCAATTGGCAATCAGATTATTCGTTCGGGAACATCGCCTGCTGCAAATTATAGAGCTGCATGTTTGGGTAAGTCAGATAGAGACTTTTTGAATAAACTGAAAATAGTGGAGGAAGAGTTAGATGAAACATTATATTGGTTGGAGCTGATTATGGAAATTCAAATGATAAAGTCAGATTTATTGTCTGCTTTATATGAAGAGAATAAAGAACTACTTAAAATAATAGTTAGTTCTATAACAACAATGAAAGCCAAACTCAATAAATAGTAAATTGCCTGATATGCAAAACATTTAAATAGTAAATAGTAAATCGTCAAATTGTAAATAAGAAGATGGCAAAATTTGATAAAATAGCGGTTCTGAACAAGATTGGTTCAACCGGCATGGTTCCTGTATTCTACCATAAAGATGCAGAAATTGCAAAAAAAGTAGTAAAAGCTTGTTATGAAGGTGGTGTTCGTGCTTTCGAATTCACGAATCGTGGCGACTTTGCTCATGAAGTATTTGCTGAAATAGTGAAATTTGCAGCAAAGGAATGTCCGGAAATGGCTATGGGTATTGGCTCTATTGTTGATCCGGCTACAGCTGCACTGTATATTCAGTTAGGTGCTAATTTCGTAGTAGGTCCGTTGTTCAACCCTGAAATAGCTAAGATCTGTAACCGTCGTCTGGTAGCTTATACTCCGGGATGTGGTTCGGTATCAGAAGTAGGTTTCGCACAGGAGGTAGGTTGTGATCTTTGCAAAGTATTCCCGGGTGATGTATATGGTCCTAATTTTGTAAAAGGTCTGATGGCTCCGATGTCATGGTCTAAATTAATGGTGACCGGCGGAGTTGAGCCGACTAAAGAAAATCTGACTGCCTGGATTAAGGCTGGCGTATTCTGCGTAGGTATGGGTTCTAAACTCTTCCCGAAGGATAAAGTAGCTGCCGAAGACTGGGCTTATGTTACAGCTAAATGTGCTGAAGCATTGGGTTACATTGCTGAGGCTCGTAAATAAAGAAAAAATTTACGATTAGACAATTTACAGTTTATAATTGGGGTTACTTCAATCATAGAATCGTAAATCGTTCAATCGTAAATCTAAAATATGCCTCTAAGGGTTAGTTAGTTTAGTTAGTTGAGGCATATTTTTTCATTTTGTTTAAAGGTGTTTAAAGGGGACAGCCATCGGAATGACATTGTTAGTGAATCATTCCGGTGGTTTGTTTTATTATGTTTATTTCTTCACTAGTTTCTTCAGCAAACGGGTTGCTGTGAACGATTGGCGATGGAAGATAAATACCGGTATGGCTGCACCGACTACCAGGGCAAAAAGCACGAAGATAGTGGTAGCTCCGTTGTGGCAAAACTCCACCAGGTATTTTAATGAAGCGGTATCATCCTTTGTTTGCATGAATTGAGTTAATGCAAGAATACTTTTATAAGCAAACATTCCCGGAATCATAGGGAGTAAAGACGGGAATGAAAAAACTTCTGCCGGGCAATGAATGGCTTTTGCAAACGGGATAGCCAGCAGGCCGATAGAGAAGGCGGCGAAGAACGAAGCCGTTGCAATCTCCAAAGGCATAGCGGTGTGCATAAGGAAATAACGCAATCCGTGACCTATAGCGGCCAATAAAGCGGATATTAATATGGCTTTACGGGGCGGGTTGGATATAATGGCAAATCCGATAGCAGCAATAGCGGCAAAGGCCCCATCTTGTATGATCTCTGTGATAAACTGTACTGTCATAAGGCGCTGATTCCGGTTAATAAAAGAGTCATTGACAGACCTATCGCTATACAAATGATAAGCAGACAAGCGTTGATAAATCTCGAAGTCCCTGCCAATACGTGCCCGTCGATAATGTCCATGATGGAGTTAATCAAAGGTACCCCCGGGATAAGGTAGAGAACGCTTGTACCTAATGCCATATCGGGAGTATTGCCCCAATGCATCAGATAGCCTGTACTGCCAATCATTGAAGCCACGAAAGCGGAGATTATAAATACTGCCAAGTGATTCCAGTGATGTTCCATCAGTAGTGTACGGACAAAGAAACCTACCAGAGTGGCTACAAATACAATTCCCATCGAAGTAAAGTCTCCCTGAAACAGACGGCAAAAGGATGCATTGGCAAATGCAACAAGGATTAGTACCAGCCATTTACTCTCGCGTGGCTTGCTGACAATGTCCAGATAACGGCGTTGTAATTCCGGCAATGAGAGTCGTTCATCATAAGCCTGCCAGCTGAGGGTACTAAGTTCTGAATTGATGGCAAAGTTCAGTCCCATAGGCTTTATTTTGTTCACAGTACTGTATGAATGTGAGTTGTCGGCGTCACGCAATGTCATAATGATCGTTTTCTGAAAGATCGTCATATCGCAGAGGAACCCGAATGATTCGGCTATGCGCGCGGTGTTGCGTACAATACGTGAGGTTTGTACTCCTACGGCCATAAGGCTGGTAGAGTACTCCGACAGGAATTTAGATAGTTCTTTTAATTCTTGATGGATATCCATGGGATTGTTTTAACGTGCTAATTGATTCTTTATGATCCGGGTAATGATGAGTGTAATAATGTACAATACCGCGAAACCTACAATTCCGAAGATGAATGGTTTTTGTTCTTCAAATGTTCTGCGTACAGGTGTTGTAGCTACTGTGCCGGTATAGGTGGTAACAGTTTGTATTGTTTCTTGAGGTGTTGCGATTGCCTGGCAACTGTCTGCATTGGAAGTTCCTTCCACTTGTTCTCCTGATAACATAAATCTTTTCTCCTTATTAAATCTTTAAATCTAAAATAACACAATTGTTTCTCTGCAAAGAGAGTCATGTTTCTGATGTCTATAACACTGTTCTTAGATTTTAGTTTAATTCCGGCTAAATATCGATTGTTTCAAGATGAAAAAAACGCTATTTCGGCGGCAAAGGTAATCAAAAAAACAGTAGACAAAAGAGAGAGGAGAATTTCTTTTGGATAAGTTTCGGTTCATACCTGAACCAATTCGGGATATGAAATGTTTTCATTTTGAATGAAGTGCTGTTTTCATAACAGGCTAAAATAGAATACAGTAATGGTACACAATCACGAACATCATTCGCATGAGCACGTACATCAGTTATCGTCGCTCAATAAATCGTTCATTATAGGGATTACGCTCAATATACTTTTTGTCCTTGTTGAGTTCGGCATCGGTTTTTATTATGATTCTTTGGGTTTGCTTTCCGATGCCGGACACAACCTGGGGGATGTAGCGAGTCTTGTGCTCGCTATGCTTGCTTTTCGTTTGACAAAAGTACATCCTAACAGTCGCTATACATATGGCTACAAAAAGAGTACGGTGTTGGTTTCTCTGCTCAACGCTGTGATTCTATTGGTTGCTGTAGGTATTATCATTGCCGAAAGTATAGGCAAGTTACTTCATCCTACTCCTGTAGAGGGGGCTGCTATTGCCTGGACAGCCGGGGTAGGGGTTGTAATAAACGCTGTCACTGCCTGGCTTTTCATGAAAGATAAAGAGAAAGACCTGAATGTAAAAGGTGCATATCTGCATATGGCTGCTGATACGTTGGTCTCTGTAGGAGTAGTGATTTCGGGTATTATCATCATGTATACCGGCTGGACCATTGTCGATCCGATAATTGGGCTGGTTATCGCAGTTATTATCGTTATATCTACCTGGGGGGTGTTGCATGACAGTCTTCGGCTTTCGTTGGATGGAGTACCTGTAGGAATAGATACGGAGAAAATAGAACAACTTATACTTTCACAACCCGGCGTTGTGGGGTGCCATCATCTTCATATCTGGGCGTTGAGTACTACTGAAACTGCACTTACTGTACATATTGTACTGGATGAAATGAATCATATGGAGGAAGCTAAATATCTCATCAGACATGCTTTAGAGGATGCGGGCATTCATCATGTAACACTTGAGTTTGAGTGTGAAGGCGCCACCTGCGACGAAGAAACTTGCTGATTGAGGCTTTTTTACGTACCTTTGCCGCCCTAAACTAACAAACCCCTTTAAAACCTATGCTTACTGATTTATTGAACTCCTCTTATTTTGCACTTTTTCTGATTGTTGCTTTAGGCTTCATGTTGGGAAGAATCAAGATCAAGGGGCTATCGCTCGATGTGTCGGCGGTCATCTTTATTGCTTTACTTTTCGGACATTTTGGTGTAATTATTCCCAAAGAGTTGGGTAACTTCGGATTGGTACTTTTTATATTTACGATTGGTATTCAGGCCGGTCCCGGATTTTTTGATTCTTTCCGAAGCAAAGGAAAGACTCTGATTCTTATTACGATGCTCATTATTTGTTCGGCTTCGCTTACAGCTGTAGGGTTGAAGTATGCTTTTGATATTGATACCCCGAGTGTGGTAGGGCTGATTGCCGGTGCACTGACCAGTACTCCGGGGCTTGCTGTAGCTATTGACAGTACAAATTCTCCGATGGCCTCCATTGCTTATGGTATTGCTTATCCGTTCGGTGTTATCGGAGTTATCTTGTTTGTGAAACTGCTGCCTAAAATTATGCGGGTGAACCTCGACCAGGAGGCACGCCGTCTCGAAATAGAACGTCGCGGACAATTTCCTGAATTGGGCACTTGTATTTATCGCGTCACCAATCCAAGTGTGTTCGGCCGTAGCCTGATGCAAATCAATGCCCGTGCAATGACCGGAGCTGTTATTTCCCGGCTGAAGCACGACGAAGAAATTTCGATTCCTACTGCCCATACGGTGCTTCGTGAGGGAGATTATATTCAGGCTGTGGGGAGTGATGAGTCTTTGAATCAGCTTGCCGTGTTGATTGGTAAGCGTGAAGAGGGTGAACTCCCATTGGATAAGACCCAGGAGATTGAGTCGTTGCTGCTCACTAAGAAAGATATGATAAACAAACAGTTGGGCGACTTGAATCTGCAACGTAACTTTGGTTGTACGGTGACCCGTGTTCGCCGAAGTGGTATTGACCTTTCTCCGTCACCGGATCTTGCGCTGAAGTTTGGTGATAAGTTAATGGTGGTAGGCGAGAAAGAAGGTATACAGGGAGTGGCACGCTTGTTGGGCAATGATGCCAAAAAACTGTCGGATACGGACTTTTTCCCTATTGCAATGGGGATTGTACTTGGCGTATTATTTGGAAAGCTTAATATATCCTTCCCTGGTGGATTGTCTTTCTCTCCGGGATTGACAGGTGGTGTACTGATAGTAGCTCTGGTGCTTAGTGCAGTAGGTAAAACCGGACCGATCCTTTGGTCGATGTCCGGACCTGCCAATCAGTTATTGCGCCAATTAGGGTTGTTACTATTTCTTGCTGAAGTCGGTACCTCTGCCGGAAAAACTCTTGTAGCTACTTTTCAGGAGAGTGGATTGCTGATGTTTGGGGTAGGGGCTGCTATTACAATAGTGCCTATGCTGGTAGCCGTACTGGTAGGCAGGCTGGTTTTCAAAATTAATGTACTCGACTTATTGGGAACCATAACCGGAGGCATGACCAGTACGCCGGGGCTTGCTGCTGCCGACTCAATGGTAGACAGTAATATCCCAAGTGTGGCTTATGCTACGGTTTATCCGATTGCAATGGTATTTCTTATTCTCTTTATACAAATTATATCAACGGTTGTATATTAATGAAGACGCTTTTTCTTATAAGCATTGTGTTTACGCTTTCTGCTTTGTCCGTATCCGGGCAAAGTATTGAAAGGCGTGTGACACCTCCTGCGGGATATGTTCGTGAAGCCTGTGATCTCCATTCGTTTACGGCATATTTGCGGACACTGTCTTTATTACCGGCAGGGAGTAAAGTGTTGCTTTACAACGGGCAGGTGAAGCGGAACCAGGCGGCGGCTTACGCTGTGATCGATATGGAGATCGGTAATCGTGACTTGCAGCAGTGTGCTGACGCTGTGATACGATTGCGTGCTGAATATTTGTGGGCACAGAAACGATATGATGAGATAAAGTTCAACTTCACCAGTGGTTTCCCTGCCAAATATAAAAAGTGGGCAGAGGGTAATCGTATTAAAGTAAACGGAAACAAGGTACAGTGGTATGCCGCAACTGCTCCCGATTATTCTTATAAGACTTTCCGCAAATATCTGGATATAGTATTTATGTATGCCGGTACGGCTTCCTTGTCAAAAGAGCTTGTTGCTGTTCCTTATGCTTCTTTGTCTCCCGGCGATGTGTTTATACAAGGCGGTTCTCCCGGGCATGCCGTTATTGTGATGGATGTGGCGGTGAATCCGCAAACCCGGAAAAAAGTATATCTGCTGGCACAAAGCTATATGCCTGCGCAGCAGATACATTTATTGGTTAATCCTCAAAATCGTTCACTCTCTCCGTGGTATGAGCTTTCATCCGAAACTACCGGCAAACTCTATACCCCCGAATGGGTCTTCAACAAGAGTGATTTAAAACGTTTTATCTCCGGAAACGAATAAAAAGCTCCGGAGTTTAAAATATCTTATTCGTTCTAAAGTAATTAACTACCTGGTCCAGAGCTTTTGCATAACGATCCAGATTCTGATCGGACAAGGGATAGTCTTTTGCAGGAAGCACAGGGAATACTTTTACCGGGAAGTCCGTAGCGTCATAAGCTTTACCGCAGATCATGGTAAATGCTTTACCGTCTACCGGTTGATAGAAAGGCGACAGGCTTTCTTTTCCGTTGCGTCTGGGTTCGGCAGCCCGTAAAAAATCGGCATCCCCTTCGTAGAAACCAAGTTGCTGAAGCCAGTAATTTGTTTGCAAGGACATTGCCAGTATACATTTTATGGAAGGATTCTCCGACAAAATCCATTTGATGTGTTCGATGCCTTTTTGTGCTTTTTCTTCGGGTATAAAAGTTCTTTTTCCTTTGGGAGCCGGTTCTAAATCATCGTTGCACAGGTTGGTGATATACACATCTTCGGGAGTTAACTGATGATCGGTGAGTCTCATCACATAGTTGAAGAGATTGCGTGACTCCACGTTTCTACTGCGCTCTCCGTGATCCTCCGGAAATCCGCGAAAATAGTAATCGGCAAACATAGCGTACTTTGCTACGGTTTCTGACCACTGCAAGTTTGAATCTTCTCCTATCACAAGTATCCTGGGGGTATTTATCGCTTTCCAGTCTTTCGTTCTCATTGTAGTTTTATTATTAAATAATATGATACGGCAAATGTACTGTTAATCTGTTAATATCCGTTGAGAAACGCATGAAAAGTTTTCATAGGGCCTTCCCGCCCGGGGAGGTACGACAGGCGATGGTACATTGAAACACAGGTGAACGCAAATTATCGCAAAGTGTCTCATAGAGTAACGTATGAAGTCTCGGTGTGTAACATTGTTTTAGATGTACATGTAAAGCAGTACGACATGTGCATGTGGAGCAGTACGACATGTGCATGTGGAACAGTAAGACATGTACATGTAAAACAGTAATACATATCGAGAAAAGGAACACTCCTTTCTAAGAAAAACAAAGTACGATACCGGATAAACGTAATGATGCTGTTTAGGGGGACTCTTGGTACCTCTTCATTGTAATAATATGTCAATATACCAATGTCTTGCGATAAAACAGTGCAGCCAATTGGTACATCAGCACATTGGCAACTTTTCCATCAGGCTGAGTGTTATTAATAATTTCACTGCAAAGATGAGGAGCTTCTGTGAAATATGATATACCTAATAATAGTGAAAATCGGGGCTTTTCTGCCTGTTAGTCGGTATTTGTTGACAAATCATCATTAATGGGGATTGTCTGATATAATTATTCCCCTTATCTTTGCCGAAAACAAACTTAGATGAAACGATTGTACCTATCTATTCTCAAGTGGTTCCTCCCTGTACTGTTTATTTCGTACATGGCAGGTATTACGCTGTTCACCCACTCGCACGTGGTGAACGGGGTGACAATCGTTCATTCACACCCCTTTAAGAAAGGAACAAAACATGAACACACGAGTGTTGAGTTCCAGCTAATTCACTTCTTAACTCACGTTCAAACTACAGATGCGGGTATTATCCCGGTCTTTGCAGCATTTACGGCATTGTTGTGTACGCTTCTATGGTGTCCCCAACGTATAGGCCGTCATGCTTCTTGTGTAGGAGTGGTGTCATTGAGGGCGCCTCCTTCGCCTTATCTATCGTAAACTCTTTCCGTCTCAACGCGAAAGAACCTCTTTTTTAATCATCTATTAATAATAAGTGACTGCCGGATGGTGGTTGGAGGAAGGACTGTACGATTGTCCTGTCTCCATCCTTTGTCATTGCCGGGTGGTTACTACTGACTACAAACGAAAATGAAAAAATATATCTTTATTCTCGTTGGCCTGTGCTATGCTTTTTTCTCAGCAATGGCCACACAACCCGAACATCCTGAATTCCCTGAGTTGAAGAAATCTGACGCCAATATCATCGGGCATGTACTTGATAAGAATAGCGGTGAACACTTACCATATATTACAATTGCCCTTAAAGGGACTACCATAGGTACGGTAACTGATGCTACAGGACACTATTTTCTGAAGAATCTTCCCGAAGGCAATTTCAGGATGGAAGTCAGTTCTGTGGGATACAAAACCCTGACCCGCGACGTAACCTTGAAAAAGGGCAAGACGCTGGAAGAGAATTTCGAATTGGAAGAAGACGCTATTGCCCTTGATGGAGTAGTTGTCTCTGCCAATCGTAACGAAACAACCCGTCGTATGGCACCTACATTGGTCAATGTGGTCGATCTGAAACTGTTTGAATCTACCAACTCCAGTACTCTCTCGCAAGGACTAAACTTTCAGCCGGGTGTGCGGGTGGAAACCAACTGCCAGAACTGTGGCTTTCAGCAGGTACGTATCAATGGGCTGGACGGGCCGTATACACAGATCCTGATAGACTCTCGTCCGGTGTTCAGTGCTCTTTCGGGGGTGTATGGGTTGGAGCAGATTCCTGCCAGTATGATTGAACGGGTAGAAGTAATGCGCGGAGGTGGTTCGGCTTTGTTCGGATCGTCTGCAATAGCCGGAACAATAAACATTATTACTAAAGAACCACTGCGCAACTCCGGCCAGTTGTCTCATACCATTACCGGATTTGGAGGTGGTAACTCTTTCGATAATAACACCTCTTTAAATGTCTCTCTGGTGACGGATGACCATCGTGCAGGAGTTTATATCTTCGGGCAGAACCGTCATCGTTCGGGTTATGATTACGATGGCGACGGTTACACGGAGTTGCCCAAACTAAAGAATCAGACTGTAGGCTTCCGTTCTTATTTCAAGACGAGCACTTACTCTAAGCTGACTTTTGAGTATCATCATTTGCAGGAGTTCCGCCGGGGAGGGGATCTGCTGAATCGTCCGCCTCACGAAGCCAATATAGCCGAACAATTGGAACATGCTATTGATGGCGGTAGTCTGAAGTTCGATTACTTCTCGCCCAATGAGAAACATCGTCTGAGCCTTTTTGCTTCGGCTTTGAATACAGATCGTGACAGTTATTATGGCGGCGGGCAAGACCTGAATGCCTATGGCAAAACTACTGACCTTACGGCTATGGGGGGTGCACAGTATATGTACAGCTTTGGGCGTTGCCTCTTTATGCCTGCCGATCTCACTGCCGGACTGGAATACAACCGTGACCGTCTGAAAGACAATATGTGGGGATACAATCGCCAGACGGAACAGACGGTGAATATTTACAGTGGCTTTCTCCAGAACGAATGGAAGAATGATAAGTGGGGGATTCTTCTTGGAGGTCGTCTGGATAAGCATAATCTGGTGAATCATGTCATTTTCAGTCCGCGTGCCAATCTGCGTTTTAATCCGACGAAGGATATTAACTTCCGCCTGAGTTATGCTTCCGGTTTTCGTGCTCCGCAAGCCTTTGATGAGGATTTGCATATTGAGAATGTGGGGGGTACAGTGTCTATGATTGAACGCGCTAAAGGATTGAAAGAAGAGAAGTCGCAGAGTCTGAGTGCCTCTGCCGATATGTATCACCGTTTTGGAGCCTGGCAAGTAAATTTCCTGGTCGAAGGGTTTTATACGAGTCTGAGAGATGTTTTCGTGCTTGGACCGTATGAGGACCGTGGAGACGGAGTATTGATACGGACACGCGGTAACGGACCGGGTGCAAAAGTCATGGGACTGACTTTGGAAGGAAAGCTGGCATACCTGGCACAATTCCAGTTGCAGGCTGGTATCACTTTGCAACGGAGTCATTACGACGAACCTCATCAATGGGACGATGACGCTCCGGCTGAAAAGAAAATGTTTCGTACCCCAAATACTTACGGATACTTTACGGCTACCTATACACCAATAAAGCCGTTAAGTATTGCTCTGTCGGGCACGTACACTGGCAGTATGCTTGTACAGCGTGCTGCTATCTCTGCTGAGAATGCAGCGATGGGGGAGATGCCCGAACGTCCTGCAGTAGCTCTCACTACACCCAAATTCTTTGATCTTGGTATGAAAGTGGCTTACGACTTTAAATTGTATAAAGCAGCAGTATTACAACTCAATGGTGGCGTGCAAAACATTTTCCAGGCATATCAGGAAGATTTCGACCGTGGGGCAAACCGCGACTCCAACTATATTTATGGTCCGGCAACGCCAAGAAGTTACTTTGCCGGAGTGAAAATAACCTATTAAGTAGAATTTTTCCGGCATTGCTTTCCGTGCAGAGAAGTGTACCGGATAATGGAACGCATCTTTGTGCATCTTAGATATATGTATCATATTTTCTTTATGCTTTAGAGGCGAAATTTCTTTTGTACAGTTGATACGTTCCCTGCATGTAGTAAAGGCGCAGGCTGCATGCAGGGAACGCCTTTACTACATGCAGCCTGCGCCTTTACCGTTTACGCTGTCATAATTACCTTCAGCAAGCGATTGACCTCATTTTAGATTGTCCTCTTTTTTCTCTTCTTTTTTCCATCTCTTATTTCCTTTCTTTTGTATAGTTCGGATAAAATATATATTTTTGTATACCATTATTAAGACATATTTATAACTAAAACATCTATGAAACACACACCATTGCTTCATGCTGTGTTGCTGTTGGGCGTATTCAGTCTGGCATCCTGCATGCACGATCCTACCCATTATCATAAACAGAAAGAGTTACTTGGCAACCGGTTGTTCCATGATGCTACGCTCTCCGAACCTGCCGGACAGTCCTGTGCCACTTGCCATACATTGACTAAAGGTTTTGCAGACATTGATTCCCGTGCCGTATCCGAAGGTGCGGTGAAAGGGCTTTACTCTCAGCGCAATGCGATGACCATCTCTTATTCAAAATTCATTCCCGATCTGTATTACGATGAAAAGGAGGGAACTTATGTAGGTGGTCTGTTCTGGGACGGGCGTTCGCCTTCTTTACAGGCTCAGGCAAGTGAACCTTTCCTCAATCCCGTTGAAATGGGGAATCATGACAGGCGTATGGTGGTAGACAAAGTGAAACGTACCTCTTATTATCCGCAGTTGATACGTATTTATGGTGAGACGGAAAATGTAGACTCCCTGTATGCCTATATTACCGATGCATTGGCGGCATACCAGTCTTCAAAAGAGGTAAATCCTTTCTCTTCCAGGTTTGACGCATATAAGAAAGGCAACTATACGCTTACTGCACAGGAGAAACTGGGACTTGATCTTTTTGAAAACAAAGGGCTTTGTGCCGAGTGCCATATTCTGGAACGGGATGTTATTGCCCGCCGTACGCTGTTTACCGACCATACTTATGATAATCTGGGTATTCCTAAAAATCCCGAAAACCCGCATTACTGTGTTCCCCAGGAATATTTTCTGCTGACTCCGGATTCTATAGACCTTGGGTTGGGAGCTATTGTCCGAAAGGTGGAGGAGAACGGAAAGTTTCGTGTACCTACGCTTCGTAATGTGGAACTGACAGCGCCATACGGACACAACGGGTATTTCAAAACACTTGAAGAGATTGTACATTTCTATAATGTACGTGACGTAAGTGATGAATTTCCGCCAGCCGAATATCCTGCTACGGTGAATAAAGATGAATTGGGTAACCTGGGATTGACTCCTGAAGAGGAAGCCGCCCTTGTTGCTTTCATGAAAACGTTGACGGACGGATATGATCATCACAAGGATAAACCTACCCACCAGCATAAAGACTGATTATTGGCATAACTGTGCATATCCCTCCTTGGAAGTAGTGTAATATCATATTGGCAGGTAAACAACAAAAGTCTCGAAGTCAATTGGACGGAAAGCAAGTGCGAACAACAAATCGGATAGTTATGAAAAAAAGCTGTTTATGACTTTTGTTCAAAGGAAAGCTGCAAAATGAGATGGATTTGTATAAATAATTTCGCCGATTTACATCTGTATTGGTTTACGGTCATGGGCTGCAAATAAGAACTTTTATCAAGTGGGGTTTGAATTTACGAATACAAAGCATGATTTATGGAAACAAGGAAATCATTTGTCAGGCAACAAATTATGGAATTATAAATATGAATCTACTGGAGCAGCAGGGAATACTATTTTTATGAAATTAACCACAGCTTGGCAAAAAGCAACAGGAGGAAGACATTGGGATGGAAGGACAAAATAGAATAATTTTTGGTATATTTCTTAGTTTTGTGTCAATTTGTATTTCATGTAAACAAGACAAGAAGATAACTATAAACAGAGAATATAGTAATATGGAAAGTGTAATTTATAATTTACCTTGTATTGACTCTGTTTTACAAGTGAAGTGTGGAACAAAAGAGTCTATGAAGCTTGTAAATGTAAGAGATTATATGGAACTCGTTAAGCGGAATGAAAAGATAAAAGAGTGGCTTTCTAGGATGAATGAAGATGAACTTTCTGTTTATACTATAAATAATAATGTAGTCAAATATCTTATACTATCTTCTACTATGATTGATGCAACAGGGCTTGCTACGAATTTCTATCATTGGTTATTTATCGATATTACAAATGAAAAGGTGTTGGAAGAAACTTTAAGTTTGTCGAAAGATAGAAGAAGTTGTTTTGTTGAAGATAACATAATTCACTTTATTGTTTTTAAATATGGAGACGAGTTCTATCATGGTAACCGTGATTATCTGAATTTACCAATAACTACTGTTGAATACATTTGGGATGGTAATAAATTAGAGAAAATATCTTCAATGAATTTGATATGTTCAGAAGAAAGGTAATCTGTAGATAAAAGAAGAAGCCGCTTTCCCTAACGAAGCGGCTTCTTTCCCCAAAAAGACATGCAAATAAGCTGACACATACAAAAAAACGATACTAAACGGCAATCTTAATACCTCCTTTTTTACCACAATATCGCTTGCATTGCTGGCAGATATCATACCCCAACATAGCTCCTAAGATGAAATCTTCTTCAGGAGTCAGTTTATTGAGCGGACGGATGATGATATGGCGGATAGCCTCCATACACTCCGGTTTACCAAAGAACAGGTTGATTTTGTTTGGCCCTACTTTCTGAATTATATAACTGATGTTTTGATTCTCCAGTCGGCGCACTGCAAATTCTTCATATTCACGATTCATGGTATAGAGTACCATGTTGCGTACTCCTTTCTTAAATTCATAAATGTGATTCAGGAAAATTCTTACCTCTCCGGGGATTGTTCTTTCAGTGGCCATAATGCAAGTATATATAATAAAAAGTATTAGTTAATTTCTTTTTTGAGTATTTCCACCCATTGAGCAATGCGTTCGTCTGTCTGGCCGTCTTCGTTCACTTCATCAATAGGGAGCCCCATAAATTTGCCGTTCACTACTGCTACGGATGAATCGAAAGTATACCCTAAAGTGTCTACTGCACCAACAAATGTACAACCACTGGCTTTCAGATCTTCATATAAGATACCAATTCCATCGCAGAAGCTGTCGGCGTATGAATCGGAATCACCACAGCCAAATAGTGCTACAAACTTATGCGTCAGGTCTGCTTTCTTCAAAATTTTAATGCCATCATACCAGTCGTCCTGCAATTCGCCTACGCCCCAGGTTGAAGTACCCAATACCAATACACCATATTCTTTTACCAGCGCATCAGTCAATGCTGAAACATCATGAATATCTCCCTGAGGAACATTCAACTTCTCTGCAATGCGATGGGCCACGTCTTCTGTGGTTCCTGTAGTAGAACCGTAAAATACACCAATTTTATTCATTTTCAATTTCTGTTTTATTATGATGGTGCAAAGGTAAGGTAGCCGGATGATATAGAAAATCCCCATTTATAATGGAATAACACGTTGGTACTCATTATAAATGGGGATGTAGCTATTGGTTATTAATAAGTGTGTGAAGCCAGATGCTTTTACACCTTAATTATATTAATGATGAAACAGACGGATACCCGTAAATGCCATGGCAATGTTATACTTATCACAAGTTTCAATCACATGATCGTCGCGTACTGAACCTCCCGGTTGTGCAATATAACTTACACCACTTTTGTGTGCACGCTCAATATTGTCACCAAAAGGGAAGAAGGCATCTGAACCCAATGCTACTCCGGTTAGCGTATCCAGCCATTCGCGTTTTTCTTCACGGGTCAGTACTTCCGGCTTTTCGGTGAAGAATTGTTCCCAACTACCGTCTGCCAATACATCCATATAATCCTCAGAGATGTAAATGTCTATTGTATTGTCACGGTCGGCACGGCGTATTTTATCTTTCCAGGGGAGATTCATTACTTTCGGATGTTGACGCAGATACCAGATGTCAGCCTTATTTCCGGCAAGGCGGGTGCAATGGATACGTGACTGTTGTCCGGCACCAATACCGATAGCCTGTCCGTCTTTGGCATAGCATACGGAGTTGGACTGTGTATACTTTAATGTAATGAGGGCAATAAGCAGATCGCGTTTGGCATCGGTGGGAATCTCCTGATTCCGGGTCGGCATCTCTTTGAGCAGAGATTCGTCTATCTTCAATTCATTGCGTCCTTGTTCAAAAGTGATACCGAATACATCCTTATGTTCGATAGGAGCAGGGCGGTATGCAGGGTCTATTTTTATAACATTGTAAGTGCCTTTGCGTTTGTTACGAAGAATTTCCAGTGCTTCGGGTGTGTAATCAGGTGCTATAACCCCATCGGATACTTCGCGATTGATAAGACGTGCTGTCTCCTCATCACACGTGTCGGAAAGAGCAATGAAATCACCATAAGATGACATACGGTCTGCACCACGGGCACGGGCATAAGCAGTAGCCAGCGGAGAAAGGGGAAGATCGTCTACAAAGTAAATTTTCTTTAGTGTTTCATTCATTTCTACCGCTACGGCAGCACCAGCCGGACTGACATGTTTGAAGGAAGCGGCAGCCGGAAGTCCGGTAGCTTCTTTCAGCTCTTTTACTAATTGCCAGCTGTTGAATGCATCCAGTAAGTTGATAAATCCGGGACGCCCGTTTAATACTTCAATGGGGAGTTCTCCGTCTTTCATGAAGATACGGGCAGGCTTCTGGTTAGGATTGCAGCCGTATTTCAGTTCTAATTCTTTCGCCATGATTTATAATAAAAAATTAAAGATTGAAAATTATAAGACCGGTATGTAGCTTGAATTCTTTCTGATTAAGGGCCCTGTTACAGGCTTGTATGAACTTTATCGTCAAGGTTTCTTCCCGGATTAACGTCGCAAAGATAAGCATTTTAATTTTTAATTATTAATTTTTAAATTCCCAAAATACCTATAAATGGGGATTGCGTGCACGAAAAAATATCCGTTCCTTTGTATGCGTAATATAAAATAGGTATCAATGGACAGATTACTAAAATATAAATCCTCCGATAAGATGATTGATCTTATCAGTGATAATTACTCCCTGTTACAGGTGATGAGCCGTTTTGGGTTATCTTTGGGCTTTGGTGACAAAACGGTAAAAGAAGTTTGCGAGATGAATGGAGTTGATTGTCTGACGTTTCTTGCGGTAGTGAATTTTATGGCCGAGGGATTTTCGCGTATGGATGGTGAAACAGATGGTTTGTCTATTCCGGCATTGGTTGACTACTTACGGCAGGCTCATATTTATTTTTTGGAGTTCTGTCTGCCTGCTATACGGCGCAAATTGCTGGAAGCTATTGATTGTTCAGAGAATGATGTATCTTTTCTTATTCTTAAATTCTTCGACGAATATATGCGGGAAGTACGCAAACACATGGAGTATGAGGAGAGAACGGTGTTTAAGTATGTGGATGCGTTGCTTGAGAATAACGCACCAAAGAATTATCAAATCAGCACATTCTCAAAACACCATGACCAGGTAGGAGAGAAGTTGACTGAACTTAAAAATATTATTATTAAATACTGTCCTGCTAAGGCAAACACCAATTTGCTTAATGCTGCATTGTTTGATATATATGCTTGTGAAGAGGGGCTTGAATCTCATTGTAAGGTAGAAGATTATATTTTTGTTCCTGCTATTCTGAAGTTGGAAAGGAGGATGAATGACAATGAAAAATAACGAAGCGATCCGTATAGCTGTTGCAGAAAATTCTGTGATTATTCGTAGTGGATTGACATTGGCATTAAAACGTTTGCCTAATCTGAAAGTTCAGCCGGTAGAACTTCTTTCTGTTGAAGCACTACACGACTGTCTGCGTACGCAGTATCCCGATATATTGGTAGTAAACCCGACATTTGGTGACTATTTTGATGTAGTGCGATTTCGTGAAGAAACAACTGGAAAAGGAATTCGAGTGGTGGCACTAGTCAGTTCGTTTATTGATGCAAACCTGCTAAGTAAATACGACGATTCCATCTCTATTTTTGATGATTTGGAGACACTTTCCAACAAGATAACCCGTTTGGAAAATATTGAGCCTGATACAGAGGAAGACGGACAGGAAACACTAAGTCAGCGGGAGAAAGAAATAGTGGTTTGTGTAGTGAAGGGGATGACAAACAAAGAGATAGCCGAAAAGTTGTTCCTTTCTATCCATACGGTAATCACTCACAGAAGAAATATTAGTAAAAAGCTACAGATACATAGCGCTGCCGGTTTGACTATCTATGCTATTGTAAATAAGTTGGTTGAACTGAGTGATGTGAAAGATTTATAGCTTTAAAAAGTGTTATAAAACGCAAAACCGTTTGCGCACACGGAAAAAAGCTGTATCTTTGCAGTGCAATTGAGAAATTGTTATTAGTTTAAAAGGTAAAAATAAGAAATTAAGGTATTAGATTTAAGGTATAAACAAAGCTTCAATAGGTATAAATAAAAGGTAAAAGATTAATAAGGATAACACCAAAATAGATAATTGAAGTTTTTTAGGTAAGAAAGAAGATTGTAATTCAGGAAAAAAGAGGGAAACAAAAGAAAAGCCTTATGGCTTTTCTTATCAGAGGCGAGGAATTCTTTTAAAGAATTTGCTCGTTTTTTTATTTTATTATTTTGTTGTAAGATGCTGATAATCAATAAAAATAAAAATGTACACTTTTGTTATACAAGATTGGTTCTTCTTCAATTTAGTTGAAAAAGACATGTTCCATCACCATCTTAATTCTTAGCAACTCTAATCCTGCCCTTCCATACATAGTTCGCTTCACTGCCTTTAGTTTGTTAACAAAGCCCTCGGTAATCCCATTGGTAATGTTATACTTGATTGTATTTTTGACGGCTTTATAATCTTTCCTTATTCCCAGTATAAATGTTTTAAGCGTTTGTATCTCTGTATTCCAATATTTTTTCATCCATCTTATTAGATCATATGTTTCTGTGCCTGTAATAATACAATAAAAGGATTTGGCTGCTTCATGCATTTGTCTAAACCAATCAAATTGATACAATGTCTCAATCAGTTCTTCTTCCGACTTATTCATATTTCCTTGATAGATTGATTTGGCAGTGATAGTAGATATCCGCTTGAGAGGTAATATCCTTGCCCTTTCGTCGGTCTGTTTCACTCTTCGGTTGGGTTTGAAATATTTGGATCTAAATCCCCTGTGTCCATCACTCAAGTATCTGTAGTGGGCATAGAATGGGGCCAGACTTCCTTTGAAGCCCATGTTGCAAATCTGGGCATAAAGGGTACTCAGGGGTGTTCCATTTGCAACCCCGTCTTCAATGTGCTTGTCATACAAATGGTAATCGGTCCTGGCTTTGCTGTTTCGCGGAGCAAGTTCTTGCATTCTGCAGAATTTGAGTGCAGTCGGGCGGGCTATTCCCAACTTTTTAGAAATGGCAAAGGGGTTGAATCCCTTGAGCTGCAGTTCTTTCACCTCTTTAAACTTTGTCATGCGGGAGTCTGCTTTCGCTTTCTTTGGAGGTATATGGATCATGGCAGTCTGTTTTGGCTGTAAAAGGCAATCGTCCATGGATTCTTTCTCCCTGATTTTATTGCAGTATGCTGCATAATGCCCGCTTAGGAGCTTGTCCATACATTCGTGTATGTTTTTAATAAGATGGAATTTGTCTGCAACCTCCACAACATGCCGTCCGGTAGACGCAATGGCCGAACTATAACCGGTAGCCCTGTCTCTGCTGACGACATTTACACATGGGTGTTCTTCCATCCATTCGAGGAAACTTTTCGCTTCACGGTCACCCAACAAATCAACCGGATACTTATTTAATAAATCGATAACGATGCTGCCATATGACACGCCTTTGCGCCAAGCCCAATCGTCAACTCCAACTTGTTCAATCTCCTTGTTATCAGGAGGGCAGAGCTGATGTAGGCAACGCAGTATTGTTGATGAACTTAGATCTACGCCACAATACGAAAGTAGTTTACTGATGGTTCGGGAAGACATCATAAGACCATTACGAATGACAGTTAACTCTAATCGGCGTGTACGCCTGCGGTAGCGGAAGACTTCATTGCCGGGTTGTTCGGCAAATGTCTTTGGGGGGCAATCTGCATTTTTGCAGAAGAACTTGCGCGATTCCAAGATCAAAACAACCTTCTTGCCAAGTATGGACAAATCATTTATTGTTCTAGTGTATCGACTATGAACGTGATGACTTTCACCCCCACAATAAGGGCATACCGCACTCCGCTTTGAACCTTTGGCATATAGAACTATCGTATTACCTTCATACCCTACATCTTCAATGGAAAGGTCGGATGATTCGTAAATAAAAGAAAAACTATTGTCTTTATGGAATAGGGTTGAACACAAGCCATTGTTTAATGAGCTTTTTATCGTAACTTTGTTACCGTTAGGTTTATCGGGCATTCCTTGATTCTTTGTGTTTGGCGATATAAAGATAACAAAAATGCCGGAAAACCTAACTCTTTTAGGAGATCAGTTATTATCAGTGAACAGAACATTAAACTGATAAAAGAATGAGCGTTGATGATTTTGAATCCCATAGAGCCAACTTTGCAAAAGTGACTTATCAAACACGGTTCAACTAAATTGAAGAAGAACCACTTTTATATAGCAAAAGTACGTACTCTTAGTATATAAAAGTACGTACTCTTGTCAGTACAAAAATTATAGTTAAGGAATACTGTTAATAATGTTAATGATCAGAGTCCGGTTGTTCACTCATTAAACCAGTCAATCTTCTTTGAAAAATACATTACGGAGGCAAGTATTACAAACAATCCCAAACTTCCGGCAAGCAAAGCAAAAGTCTCTAACTGGATAAGAATAAATATGTAAATGTACAGTACACTTAATAGTCCCGACATAATAAATGCCGGTTTCTTCTTTTTAATGATACCCAGCATATAACCTCCTACCAGGCCGATTGTCAATACTGCCGAAATCAGATAAGCCATATTGAACCCCACATGTTCGGATATAGATAACAACAAGCTATAGAATAAACAAAGCGCCAATCCTACCAACAGGTATTGCAAAACATGGATACGTGTCTTTTCCATCATCTCCGTAAAGAATATCACCGCAAACGTCAGTAGTATGATGAGAACAGCATATTTGGCAGAACGCATCGATTGTTGATATTGCTCGACGGGGACTTTCAGATTTACTCCGAAATTGGAATTTTCGATATCCTTAACACCCGCATTACGATAATCAATTATCACCTGCGAATAATTCCGGTTCAGATTCAACACCTGCCAGTGTGCAGAAAAACCTTCCTCAGTTACTTCTCTGCTATCCGGCAGATAATTACCGGTAAAACTTGGTGTACTCCAATTGGCTTTCAGATTTACCTTCGTTGTTTTCCCCAGTGGAGCAAAATTAATAGATTGCGAACCTTTCAGTTTAATCTTCATTTCATAGGGCAGTTTTTTATTCTCTTTCAAAGCAGAAAGATCCACCACAGCATGTACACCCACATTCTTAACTCCCCTGCCATCCATACCCGGTTCAAAGATGTAGACAGAATCGTTCAAAGTAATGCTGATCTGTTCACTGATTCCCCGCATATCGGTGAGATTGAAACAGATAGCGGCTTTTCGAAGATAAAGTACATCTATATCTACTCCGCTTTTACGAAGTTCTTCCGCACTGAAGGAACCTTTAAAAACCAACTCCGACTGATATACATTCACCTCATAAATTCCCCTTTTAAGAATTTCTGTACGAAGCTGCCCGTCAATAAAAAGCTCATCAGGAAATAGTATGATACTTCCATTGCTGATCTTCTGCTTTCCATTGTCTTCAGAGACAAGCGGATATTGCAGATTAATATATGGGCCTGTAACAGTCTGTGCCAGACTCCACTTCTGGCTAACCTCGTCGATGGCATCTACCTGCGTCTGCCCACGCTCGGTAATCATACTTTCGATCATAACCATTGGTATCAGCAAAAGAAGAACCAATGCAGCAATAACCAGTACTTTAACAGTTTTGGAAAAACTCCGGGAGCTACTTGTATGCACCGGTTTTTCCACTTTGTTCAAATTTTCATTAAAATCGTCCATAGTAGAATAGTGTTTAGTAAATAATTAAGAAACTTTTTTTTGAATTCTATAAAATGCAAAATAGTTTCTAAGTCTAGTTTAGTTTTTGTATAATACTCCTTTTTTCTCCAAAAAGAAAAAACAAGTTGTGTAACGCCAAGCGTTCAGGTTGATTTCAATAAACTTTCCAATGCAGCAATGTGCTCTTTAAAAGCTTCCTTCCCCGGAGGTGTGGCCTGGAAAGAAGTTTTTGTTTTCCTACCCACAAAGGCTTTTTTACAGACAATATAGCCAAGTTCTTCCAGCGCACGGGTATGACTCGCCAAATTGCCGTCCGTCAGTGAAAGTAATTCTTTCAACGTATTAAAGTCGGACTCCTCATTGACCATCAAGACCGCCATAATACCTAACCGGACTTTGCTTTCAAACGCCTTATTTATATTCTGAAATCCTTCTAACATCAACTACTTGCTCCTTTCATATTGCAAATAAAACAATATACCGTACAATATATGAAGTCCTCCAAACCCAATGGTCCAGAACATGAGTGCATAACCCTCGAAAAAGCAGTCTACAACTCCTAAAAGAAGAAACCCATATCCCAGCCAGGCTACATTGGAATAAGTAAATTTAGAGACGTTGACCAGAGAAAGCCCGTAAAACAGTAACATGACCGAAGAAATCACTCCATAATTCTCATGCAACAGCAAAGCGATACAAAACAGTCCCCCGACAAGCAAGGGAAGCGAAAAGTTCCATAAAGTCCGGTATGTCAGTTTACTAAAAATCTTCTGTCCGGTTTTTCTCGCCTTATAGCAAGACAGTATACAAGCCGTAATAACCGAAGCTATCAGCACCAACGAAGCTACCAATATCATCTCTGCCAGAGAAGCTTCCGATTTAAAGACCCGGGCGACTACATAAGCGCCAACCAATGAATAAGTACCAGCCATAACAGCTGTCATACCACTGAGAGATACAAATCTGGAGGACTTTTCCATCAACTCTTTTATCTCATTTACTGATTCTAATGCTTTATCTTTATTCATATAAAAAGTACTTTGCGATACAAAGTAAAATAGAAATTATCAGAATACAAAGAAAATATCAGAAAAAAATAAAGAATATAGTCGAAAACCAGAAATAATGTGCCAATGTGCTAATATGCCAATGTGCCAATTGGCTGCGCTGTATTGCTGAAAGGCATTGGCATATTAGCACATTGGCACATTATTTTCGCCAGACAATTTATTAACGTAAAGATAACGTTGCAATAACATACTATGATTAAGCCACCCTCTATCTTTGCAACATCGAAAGAAACAAATAAAAGTATAAACCCATAAAACAGTAATAGTATGAAAACTTTAGTATTATCAGTAGTAATTGCAATGACATCCGTATTGAATACAGTAAGTGGCAACAATCTCCCCGAATTTGCTTACAACACCACAACAAACGGAGAACAAGTGGAAAGTCAGACCGTATATACAGTAGAAAACGGTAAATACCTGCATCCGCATCTGAAATATAACTATACGTATAATGCTGATGGAAGCGTTTCGAAAAAAGAAGTATTGAAATGGAGTGAGATTATGCAGGTATTTGAAAAGCAATACTGCCTGAATTTCACACATGACCTTCAGGAGAATAGTATCGAATACGCAGCATGGGATGCTAAGACGGATTCTTACTCAGATATAAAATCGAAAGCTGTCTATCAGACCAGAGATTCCGGACAGATACTCAACTACCAGAGCTACGAATGGAATAAAAAAGAAAACAACTGGAATCTGGCTACCGAACATACGATCCTGAATGGAAATGACGGTTTGTTTGCCAACAAATAATCTCTCTTTACAATAACTCTGACAAAAGCAACAGGGCTGCAAGACTTTACATCTCGCAGCCCTGCCATTTTAATACCTGCTGATCTTATTTTGTACTGGCCAGAAGGCGAACAATATTATCATGATTCAGTGCATAAGTACTCTTTTCCATATTCTTATCGAAAGTACGACTTCCGGCATTCCAAAGAGCATAATTCATTTCAACCTCATTGGTATTGTAAGTGATATCAAGTTTGAAATAAGGAGTCCAAGCCTCTTTCACGCTATCCCATTTTGCAGCTTCTTTACAAACTACACGGTTTTCATTGTCATAAGTATAAGTGTAGCGAAGATGACGGAACAGATAACCGGATTCATTTTTAAAGATAGTCTTAGCTACCAGTAATTCACCATTCATCTCATCATTTTTCACATAGTCAACAGGATTACCTGCATTAGCACTCATTACACTTGCCATTAACACTGCTACCATTACCACTGCTTTGAAAAATACATTTGCTTTCATAATCGTTATTTTTTTATTGTTATTATTCTTTGGATCTGCGACTGCTGTTTTTTTCTCAACCGCCTTCGCATATAGATAGTCAATAGCCGTGCCAAAGGTATAATAACCTGATTATCAACGATTATAAAAATAAGACATGCGTTCATTTTCGAACAGATGTCCGCTCAAAAACGGACATAATCATATCACTTCGTTCTTTCACTTAAATGTAATGACCGTTTCTCCATCAGCTTTGCACATAATGAATACTTTCCTCCTGTAAGTAGGTTCATCTGCGGAATAAATAAGTTTTCCATTTACTTTCCAGGATACTATATCACTAATATAATCACCATTTGCTTTACGTTTGCCCTGATATCTGTGTTGAAGAGCCATTTCATAAGGCTTGCCCTTGAAGTATACATAAAAGGTAAAATCACTGTACCGCGAATCGCCGTACGCATAAGTAAAGAAACTATTCAGATTTTCATCCTTATCCATTACTATATTATTTATCTCATTATTATACCAAAGTCCATCAGTTGTTGTAGCAAACTCAGTAGGAGGTGCCGGTGGTGTATCAAGCAGAGTCTTACTGGAAATGGGCAATGCAATCATATTAATAAGATCATGCCCTTCCTCATCAATAAAATAGAAACGTACAACATGACCGCTAAAAAAAGGTCTCCCATCTTTCATACTATCATACCAATGCTCTTCATCATCGTTGCATGACGCAAAACCAACTGCCAAAAGGAGGAGTAATACCAGTCCGGATAAATACTTTGTTTTCATAATTCCTTAGTTATTATAGTTCAGTCTTTTTATCTCCCAATCCACACAAAAATAAGAAATAATATCCAAGCAGTAACTTGAAGGAACAATCAATTTAATAAAAACACACAAAATAATAGATTACACTGTGTCGATGTACCTCCCCGTAGAAAAAATACTTTTTGTTAAAATACCCCTTCCGGAAAGCCTTCTTTTTATAAATTTATAAATGCAAATATTAAAGCATGTTATAAAACACACTTTTTTATTTGGATTATTTGCGAATACCACAAAAGGCCGTATCTTTGCAATGTGTTTTTCATAGTATTAGATTTAAGGTTAACAAAGGTTG
>OJSO01000764.1_pt1 | contig 26016 bp, 33 predicted proteins | sample 1599521 | NCBI WGS metagenome assembly OJSO01 (sample SAMN04168659, study PRJEB22393) | human gut metagenome | biome: human gut microbiome; feature: stool | host: Homo sapiens | collected 2014-05-12 | reverse complement strand
CATGATGCAAAAATAAGAATTTTAACGCAATCCCCCAAGGTTTCAGACTGAGCCAGTGGCCCCCGAAACGGTCTCCGTAAAAAATAAGCCCTTGAAAGTGCTTGACTTTCAAGGGCTTCAAAGTGATAGTTGAGGTTCCTGGCGAACCTCTTTTTCTTTATTTTCCTTATTTATTAGATAAAACATTATTTTTATAATATACTGAAATACAATAAATTATTTATCACACAAAGAAAATAGAATAAAATAAGATAAAAGTTTGTAGTACCAATGTAGTACCAAATCAAAAAGAATCTCTATCTTTGTAGTACCAACTTATAAAAGTAAAAATATGGGTGCAACATTCATTTTGAGAACTGACAAAAGCGAAGGATATGCAACCTTATACGCTCGCATACAAAACAGGGTTCCAAAGATTAACATTCGAGTATCTACCGGATTAGAGGTTGATATAAAAGAGTGGAACAAATCTTTAACAGGAGCCAAAGCTCTAACAGCTTTCAGGACAGGCAAAGGAAAAGAACTTTACCTTAAACTAGACGCTATTTCATCAACGATTGACGCACTAATAAAAAATGGTGTAGCCATAACTTCCGACATGGCTAAAGAGCGTATACATGAAATAGTATATGCTGAACAGATAGCAGCCGAGAAAGAACGAGCAGAAGCCGAAGCTAAAGCCCTAGAAGAAGAACAGGCTACCAACTTCAACGACTTCATAGCACAATTCATTCACGAATGTGAAACCGGAAAACGGAAAAAGAAAGGAGGAACCACAAATATATCTCTTGGAACAATCAAGAGCTACAAAGGCTTTCAATCCCAGTTTAAAGCGTATCAGGAAACAAGGCTAAAGGTTATTGATTTTGAGGACCTGACAATAGAGTTTTATAATGACTTCCGATCATTCCTCACAGATAAGGAATATTCCCCTAATACTATCGCTCGGATGGTGAAGATATGCAAAACGATATGTTATGCAGCCGAGCAGCTTAAACTTATGGATGCGGCAAACGTCCGGTTTGGTTTTGATGTAATCTATAAAGATGTTGATAATGTCTATTTGACTGAAGAACGAATACAGGAACTTTATGAGTACGATTTGTCCAACCGTCCGGCATGGGAAAAGATAAAAGATGTGTTTGTTGTCGGTTGCCTGACCGGGCAACGTGTAAGTGATTATAAGCGCATCAATGCAAAGATGATTGTTACCCTTACCGATGGCAATAAGTACATCAAACTTAAACAGGAAAAGACCGGAAATATCGTTTATATTCCTCTTGATTATCGTGTTGCAACTATCCTTGACAAATATAACGGTACACTTCCCAAAGTCTACGACCAAAAGATAAACGACCATATTAAAGAGATTGGCGAAGCTTTAGGATGGACGGAAATAGTAGAGTTTGACGAACAACGGGGAGCGATGGAGTATACCGCTAAAAAACGTTTCTGCGACCTTCTTAAAACTCATACCTGCCGGAGAAGTTTAGCAACCAATATGTATAAAGCCGGGGCTTCATTAAGTTCTATAATGGCTATCACCGGACACAGCAGCGAGCAGCAACTAAAAACATATCTTAAACTGGATGAATCAGAAAAGAGTATGCTAGCAGCAAAAGAAGATTATTTCACGAAATTACGAATAGCTAAATGAGAATGTGACATTTTAACACCCTCATGAAGCAACAAAAAAATGATTGTTTATTAAAAGTTATGTAAAAATGGAAAATATACGAGCCTTTTATTACGATTTCAGAAACAAACTAATACAGATAAAAATAGATTCAGATATCAGTCCATTAAAGGATTATCAAACTAAATCATATGATATTTATTCAAGCCGCATTATTGATTATGATTTAATGCATAAATCATTAGATAATATAACCAATAAATTATTGAATTTACATTGTAGAGAGGATAGATATATATATGCTAAGCTTCTGATAAACAACAACAATGCTCATAAAACAGTCATTGAAGAACTTATAGACGATAGTTTTAACGACAAAATTGTATTAGGTATTGATTCAGGAATTTATTATATAAAATCAGAAAATGATATCTCTATTGAACTAAAAAACGAAGATTATGAGAATAAACGTTTATCCCATTTTTACAAGGAAGAACTTATTCCGTTTGAAAATATCCTTTTTAATACCCTTTATGATTTCGGTCTTAATATTGAATCTGTAGGTATACAAAGGGAACGTTCAGAAGTTGACCTGACTGATATTATAAAATCCGAAATAGGAAATAGCCCAACTAGAAGTAGGCAATTTACGACTAAAAGACAAACAATGGCAATTGTTGAATTATTATCCAAGTTAGGAATTAACACAGGAAATGTTGATAAAACAGCCATAGCTGGATTTATCCAATTTTTAACAGGTAAACAATCTGAATCACTTCCGCAAAATACAACTGCATATAAGTTGATTGAAAGGAAAGATCCTGATTCTGAAAAAGAAAAAAACAGCTTTAATAATGATTGTGATTTTGTTGCTTCATATTTTGAAAGTGTGGGGCTGATTTCTTTGGCAGATAAAATAAAAAGAGGAAAAGTTTAAGATTCTACTCTAATTTAGGATATGGTTAGGATATCCTAAGCAATAAAACGCAAACAAACTTTGCTCCGTAATCAAAAACGAAAGGTTATGGAGCAATTTATTTCTACCCCTAATTCAATACTTATTCAAGGCGCAACAATGAGTGACCTTGAAAGTATGTTGAGCCGCTTACTTGACAAGAAGTTGGCTGATATAATAGATTCTACTCTCAAAGTAGACGTAAGTCCCAAAGACGGACTTTACAAACGTAAAGTAGCAGCAGAAAAGCTACAAATCTCCCTTGTTACTTTAGATAACTGGACTAAGTTGGGGATTATTAACGCCCGAAAAGTTGGTTCACGTGTATATTACACTGATAGTGATATTAATAACGCCTTGAAAAAGGTATCTAAATCCTAAAGACATGGGAAAGTTAGACATTAACATTACCCAGACGCAACAGATCGTTATGGGCTTCATCTCCCCTATTATTGACGAAATAGTAGACAGAGTATCAGAGAGAGTATTAGCCGCATCAAAGAAAGAACCAAAATTCTACACTCGAAAAGAAGCCGCTGAAATCCTTCATGTCACCTTACCAACATTGGCAAGGATAACAAAAGACGGACTTCTTATCTCCAAGCGTGTAGGTAGTAGAATCCTTTATGAAGCAGACGCTATTGATGAGGCTGTAAAAAAACAGGTCGTATTCAAATATCGGAGGGCATGACTATGAAAGAAAAGAAAAAAGCAGCCTCCACAACTGCCAATCCCCTTAATGACAGGAGCAAAGATAATCATTCCTCACGAATCATCCAACAGGTACGATCTATTTTCTTATCTGGCCGGAAGGTAACAGCAAAAGAAATCAACGCTGAAACAAATTCGAATGATGCCAGACGTGTAATCTCCACCCTCCGCAATGATGAAGGCTGGGATATTAAAGACGTTCGTCTGGACGATAGAAGAAAACTATATTGGTTAGAGCCGGATAAACGGCAAATGTCTATTGATTGGGAGGATGCCTATGGAAAGTAAAAGACAAAGAGATACGTTTATTTTCTATCGCAGTTTCAAAGAGAGCATGAGCGATTTATCGGACGCTGATAAGTTGATTATGTATGAAGCGATAACAGATTACAGCCTCGACATGAAAGAGCCCGAATTAACCGGATTTCCCAAAGCCTTATTTTCGTTAATACGTCCTTTTCTTGACGCTAATACACAACGTTGGAAAAATGGTTGTAAAGGTGGTGCTCCCAAAGGGAATAAAAACAACCGCTTTTCAAAAAGTACAACCGAAGTACAACCGGAAGTTAACCAGAGTACAACCGAAGTACAAGCTAATAAGGATAAGAATGTAAATAAGGATAAGAATAAGGATATTAATAAAGAAAGTACTATCGTATCAAAGAAAGACGAGCTTTCTTTATCATCTCCATCCGAAGAATTTATAAAATTCAATCAATGGCTAGATAAACATTGTCCTTTCGTACTGAAGGTAAAAACGCAAATGACAGAACCGGAATATCAAAAGCTTCTTGCCAAATACACCAAGAAAGAAATTTGCGATGTCCTTGAAAGCTTGAACAACTGGAAAGACTTTCCCAAGAAACGGACTAATGTATATCGTAGCACATTAGACGAATTGAAGAAGAAATTCGGAGAACGATAATTTTAAACTGTTACAACTATGGCAAAGACAGAGAAAATCTTGATAGACAATATATGCCCGCTGCATGATTTGGAATGTGAGAAGGCAGTGTTAGGCACATTAACCAGTCCTGTATTATCCAATGGGGAGATACCGGAGAATCTGACGGAAGATTGTTTCTATGACGAATTTAACCGCAACATATTCCGGGCTATTCTTACAATTATATCCCGTGGAGATCATCCCGAACCAATCGCAATAAAAGGGTGTCTTGATAAAATGGGAATATCTTTCAATGTGGCCGAATTATTAAAACACCTGGATGGCATGACGCTTGATTTCAATCAATACGTAAACCGCTTGTTTGATTTGAGTGTACATCGCAAATTCAGGGAGATAGGTTTGTTTCTTCTGAAACATTCCGCCTCGGAAGAGGAAGATATTGAACAGGTGCAAACAAAAGCCGTCGAATCCCTATCTGGTATGTTCCGGCAATCTTCGGACAACATATACACGCTAAAGGATGGTTTGACAGGAGTACACCAACAAGTGAACCGCAATCTTTCCGGTCAGACATCATTAACCGGAACGCCTACCGGATTCGATCAGTTTGATAGAAGATCAGGAGGATTGCAAAAATCCGATTTGATAATCATTGCGGCAGAGCAAAGCATGGGTAAAACATCCCTGTTAATGTCTATTTTGCGGTTTGCGGCACTTTCAGGTACAAAGAGCATAATCTATTCAATGGAAATGAGAAAAGAGCAAATTGCGTCCCGTTTGGCTTCTATTGAAAGCGGAGTACCGGCAAATCAAATCATGTACTCTCAATTAACAAGCTCCCAGTTAGAAAGCTTTGATAAAGGGTTGGCTAGATTGCTTCATCTTCCGATATATTTCGACGATAACAGTACCAGCAATATAGACAGTATAATAAACTCTATCCGGTACATGAAACGGAAGTATGATATAGACGGTGCGGCTGTTGACTATTTGCAGATTCTCAATGTAAACATGAAGGGAGCCAATAAGGAGCAACAGATGGGCGACGTGGCACGACGCTTGAAAAATCTAGCAAAAGAGCTTGATATCTGGATTATCGCATTATCGCAACTCAACAGAGACAAAGATAACCCGGTTCCCTCTATAGCCCGGTTGAGAGATAGCGGACAAATAGCAGAAGCCGCAGATATGGTTATGTTGATTTATCGTCCGGAAGTGAAAGGCAAATCATACCCAGGAGAGTTTTCCCATGTAGACACCAAAAGTACGGCAATGATAGATGTTGCCAAAGGCCGAAACATCGGGATAATGAAGTTCATTTGCAAGTTCGATGCTCCGACCACTCACTTTTACGACTTACAGGATATACCTATTTCGGCAAATGTTGAACCTGATCCCTTCTAGCTATGGAAATAGAAACAATCTACGGGCAAGTGATAGCGAAAGCAAACAACTATCAAGCCGTACCGGGCAAAGACGGCCAGAAACGGATCATCAAAAACGACCGGATCAGGGAGTATGAGAAATCCTTCTGCCTACAATGCAAGAAGTATCGAGGGAAACGCATTTCCGGTCGTTTCAAGCTATTTATTCGTGTTTGGCATGGGAATATTCGCTTCGACCTGGATAATGCTCTAAAAACGATCCTTGATTGCTTGCAAATGGTTGAGGCTATTACAAACGACAGCCTATGTTTTGAGATTCATGCGGAGAAACGGATAGACCGACGGAATCCGAGAGTAGAGTTTGGTATGGAAGAGATAAACGAGCAAAAAAATATATTCAGCCCAAATAAGACGAACCATACCATTTTTACCTGCTAGATAAGCAAGAGTATAAAAAAGAATAGATTATTATTTTCGTTCACCTAAAAATGAGCGAGAGCAACATTTAAAAGTTATGGAAGCAATTAAAGAATTAGGAAAAGAGTTCATTAAGAACAAAGAGCGATTTATCCAAATCGGATATAATCCCCAAACTGAAGTTTACTTATACAAACGTATATTCCCAGGAGGAGCAATCATTTATGAAGTGTTTAAACGCAAGATAAATAAACGGTTTAACTGTGTTAGCTATCCCGGTAACAATGCCTTTGGTTATTGGGCTTTGACATTCCCCAAATATGAGCAAGCGAGATATTATTTAGATAATGGGTTTATAAAACCTTCGTAGGCTAATTTTAAAAAGAACCATTCAAGTAAACGCCCATCAAGCGAGGAAAAGTATTACCGGATAGGTGTTTGTCTAATCGTTGCAAAAGAATTAGAGAACAAATATTTTATTAACCAATTTAATTTTTTAAGTCATGAAACAAGAAACATTTTTCGGAGTAAGAAAAGATAGTGAAAAACATCTTTATGTGAGAAGAGGTGATAACAACGAGGTCCTTATCACTAAAACAGTAAACGGGGAATCCATAACAGAAGAGAACACCGTACACCTAAATGCGGAAGAAGCCCGTAAACTAGGGATTCAGTTGCTAAAATTAGGTAGTGAAGAACTGCCAAAATCTGGAATAGACCTTAAAACCGAATCTTTCGTGGACAAAATCACGGTATACAGAGGAATAAACCCGGACGAAACACCGGCCAACCTCGCAGTTATCACCATTGATGAAAGCGACGAGGCCAGACAAATAAGGGAAGATAGCGGAGAGGAACCCGGCTTTTCCATTGAAGGGGAAGAACTGGAAAAACTCATTTCCGCACTGGCAAAGATTGTATAACCGATACCGGGTAGGTCTGCTTCGGATGGTCTACCCGGTATAAATAAAAAATATGCTATGACAAGAGATGAATTATATATCAATAACACAAAAGCCGATCTTAATAAGACGGATATTACTTTGAGCTATAAAAGTAACCTGCTAACCGATATTAGTAAAATTGTAAGTAATAGCAGTTATACAATCAGGTTGCCTAAAACAGCAAATAATCTGGCTTTGATTGAGTGCGCACATCTTCCCAGTTCAATAAGCCGTTATCCGTACCTAAAGCATAAAGGTACGTTATTACGGAATGGCATTGAGATAATCAAAGATGCAATTGTAGTATTGCTAGAGATTAATGAATCAATAGAAATAGCTCTTACCTGGGGTAATGTCACTAACTTCGCCAGTGTAGTAAACGATGGCAAGAAGCTAACGGATTTGGAATATGGAACAGTTGAGGGTACAGATTGGGTTGTTTGGGAAAATTGGGGAGAAAATTCGGAAAGATTTCCACGTATTGACTACGGGTTTAACTCTAATGATCCAAACGTTTGGCGTCATCCAGTAGTACCTGTATGGTGGATACTTTATAGGATTCAAGAAGAAAGCGGAGTGACATTTAATTTCCCGTCTGACAAGCTTACTGTTATAAACAAAATGATTATTCCTCTTTTGACAAGGAATGATTCACAACCCCTTTTTGATAAGTTCCCATTTATTATAAAGGCTTCAGGTCTTAGATATGACGGATTTAATTCTTGCGATGTTGTTTTTTCAATCCCAGATGCTACACAACAGAATTATGGAGAGATTCTTTCAGAAAACACTTTCTTGAAATCAAATTATGAAGCTTCACTAATAAGTGGAGAAATATATATTGGAATAAAATATACATATAGTACATCTTCATCCGATTATCCTATAATACTTAACGTATATGAAGATAGCGCAAATACATCTCCTGTAATAAGTAAAACTATATATCCTCAAATAGAACAAAAAGACGGATATAAATCTCTTTATTTTCAATTTAGTTATGAAGTAGATATAAAAGATGGGTATAAATTTGATTTAAGTCTTACTCCAAGACCATCCATAGATCAAAATTCTTGTTTTATTGAATCTGATAGTAATATAAATCTGTATCTAAAGACTAAGGGTGAAATATCTTTTGGTGAGAAATTTCCTCTAGTTCCCAATCTTCCGGACATCAAGCAAATAGACTTCATTAAAGCCGTTGCCTCAATGGTCGGTTTGTTTGCCTTACCGGACGGCGAAAACGGGATCAAGTTTATTCCCTTCGATAATCTGTCTGCAAACAAATCTAAAGCTGTAGACTGGACGAATCGTGTGATAATGGCTTATAATAGCGTAACGCCAAGAAACTTACAGTACACCCTTGATAACATTGCTCAAAACAACTGGTTCCGGTATAAAGAAGATGATAATGTCATGGGAAACTATGACGGAAATATCCAGGTTGATGATGCCACGATTGAGTACGAACGTGATGCCATTACTTTGCCTTTCTCCGCCTGCAGTACAAAAGGAGGCGTTGCTTATATTCCTTTGTATTCCTACAACGATAACGGAGAACTACAGTATAATAAAGCCAATCCCCGAATATTACTTCTTGATGGCACAAAGGGAATATTCAAGGGACTAGAATGGACTACCTTAATTGCAAATAACTATCAGACGTACAAAGGACTAATCAATAATGCAAAGATAGTGACCGAGTATATCCGTCTTAACAGTATCGAGTTACGGGACTTAGAGATGGATATACCGGTTTATTTGGCTCAATATGGTTGTTATCTGGCTATCATAGAGATAAAGACCAAAGAGAACGATATATGCGAGTGTAAACTTTTAAAATTGTAATGACATGGAAGAAAATGTAGAAGAAAAGATTCGGAGTATTACCGAACAGGCCAATCAAACTAGAAAAATGCTTTTAGAAGAGTATTTGGGACATTCTATCTCTATGGAGGAGGCTATAAATATGGAAATACCGGACGAAGCTCTGGATCATCTGGGAGATTTGTAATTTAATGATTAAATATAAAAGACTACTGAAGATATGGCAAAATTTAATGAAGAAACAATTCAAAAGTGCGTTGACTGGGTATGTGAAAACGGACTTATAGATTATGGCGGTGCAAAGCTTATTGACTTCTGTAATGTAATGGGAATCGGAAAGAGTACCTATTACCGATGGATGGAAAATGAAACTTTCGGGAATGCTATAAAAAAGGCGAAAGAAGATTTCAAAAACGGGTTGGAACGCAATGTCGTTTCCTCCCTCGCAAGGTCTGCCATCGGGTATGAATACGAACAGGTTTCTTCTGAATACTACATGGAAGGCAAGAAAAAGAAGTTGAAAAAGGAAGTTAGAAAAAATGTCCGTGTTGAGCCTAATGTAGGAGCCGGAATATTCCTTCTCACAAACCTTGCTCCTGACAGATGGAAGAACAAACAGAACACCGAGCATTCCGGAGAAGTTTCTACCGGATTGACCGTTGTAGTCAAGAATCAGGAAGAAGCGGATTTAATCAAACAATTAAAAGAGCATTAGTTATGTCTGCACCTAAAGGAAACCAATTTTGGAAGTTGAGAAACAGGCATGGGAGAAGCAAGCGTTTTGCTTCTCCTGAACAGTTGTGGGAAGCAGCCTGTGAGTATTTTGCCTATTGTGACAGGACTCCATGGAAAGTAATCAAGAATAAAACGAAAGGAGAAATAAAGGAAAAAGAAGAAAGCCCTACACAACGTCCTTACTCTCTGACCGGGTTAATGGCTTATTTAGATGTTAGTAAGTCCTTTTGGAACGATTTTAAAAAAGGTAGTCATGAAGATTTTTCCGTAGTCATTACACGCATAGAGAATGTCATCAGGACACAACAATTAGAAGGTGCTATTGTTGGTGCGTTTAACCCCAATATAGTTTCCCGAATTATAGGTCTTTCTGATAAACAAAAGGTAACTCATACCATCAACAGTAAAGAGTTTAAAGGCTTTGATTTCTTACCTTATATTCCCAAAGCAGATGAAAGTATATGAGGTTTTAGCATCAAGCCGCTTTCTACTCGCTACAATGAACAGAAACGGAGTGAGCGCAGATGATATAATGTATCTTGATATGTTCTATGAGTATAGAGATATGCTTGCAGAAGGACGAAAAGAAGCCGAAATTCGGGACTTTCTTTCAAACAAGCATAAGCTATCAGCCTCAACAATAAAAAGGATCATAAAACGTCTGAATGATGAATATAAATTATAGTTTTAATGGCTAAGTATAAACAAAAGTCCCGAACCAATCAAGGAACGGGGCTTATTATTTCTCTCATTTCAGCCTTTGCCAAAGGAGAAAGTTCTTTCATATAATTACATTTAAAAGCGGCTGATTCCAGGTCAAGCACATCATAACGGACGCCGGAACGTAACTTTCCATCAACATCTTTATATTTCTTCACTATGCCAGCTTTTACCCATTTAGTAACATTTCCTTTGCCATACCGGATATGTGCCTGATTTTGAGATATAAATTGAGATTCTTTGAATAAGCTAATTCGTTCTTTTTTACGACCCAAATTTTCTGCAAATTCTACTAGCTTAAACAGCAATTCTTCGGATATGGCTACAATCATATTAACATTTATTTTTACCACATCACTCATAAGACTTAGGAATGTTCAAATATTGATATTTAATTCTATCTAACAGATGAAATACAGGAAATGTAAGTGCATAATAATCTGTAACACCATTTACAGCAACTAATTTCCAATATGAGTAATATGCAGTTTTTTGAATATTGAATGTATATTTATTATCATAAATTAATAATTCATGTTGTTGTTTCTCCGTTATTGATGGATATAAAAGACATAATACTTCATTTATAGCTGTAAAATTCTTCCTATACGGAGATAATGGTTCTTGTATAGAACAGGCTGATATCGCATTAGAAACTTCATAATCATCTACAAACATTTTTTTCAAAACAAGAAATAATAATCCTGCATAATTACACGTTTTATGAAAATCGTCAAGAGTCTTTGTTGGTATTATCTCAATATGTGCCTCTTGAATTTTTGTTATTGTTCTAACATTTATTTCCCCACAATTAATCATTACCTGAATAATGTCAAGATAACGTTCAAAAAATTCACTTCTTACATCAGGCGGCATATTTATTTGACTGAATAGAATATTTATGACTTTCACAAGATCATTCCTTATATCAAAACGAAAGATTTCCGTTGAATAGAATTTATCAATATATCCATTGAAAGCTTTATTGGTTCCATTGATATGTACAAAGCAATCACGCAAATTATTTATATCACATACTATAATAATTTTATCAAACCCAAATTTATTCTCTCCTGTACCCGTTTCATTGTCATTTGTAGACAAAATATTTAACAAACGAAAAGACTGTAATGGTTCAAGACGATCAAAATCATCTATCAACAAAATAGTTTCTTTTTGCTTATTCTCTAATTTGCTAGCTTTAATAAGCATTTCTCTTATCAAATTAGATATGTCGTTCATTTCATAACTAGTACCTATCTCATTCTCTAAATCGTTTAAAAATTGTTCTATTTTAGTCTTTGGAGAATCATCCTTGTAGTCTTTGTATATATTCGCAATCACTTCTATTGCTTTACCCAACTTTACTGTATTCTCATCAATAAGTGATGCTACTTCCAATATACTTTGCAATAACTTAAGCGCATTACTTTTCACCGACCTACATATTGTAGAAACTTTTTCAAAATCAGTTCTTTCAATCGTAATCCCAGTCCCCAACAATTGAATTAATATGTCGAATTTTATTAACTCGTAAATGTCTTTATTAGTTGAAGTCACATAATTTACTGGGAATAGTTTACATACGTAATATTTTTCCTGTTGTGCTGGATCATTAAAAAAATTATTTAAAAATGTAGTTTTGCCACTTCCAAAACAACCTGAAAAAATAATTCGTTGGTTATTTGTATTATTTAGATGAGCCTGAAATTGCTCCATCATACCCTTTGTTTCTATTTGACGCATAAATATTTCTGTATTATTCCTCACTTTCTATTCCAATCTCCATAATAAGAACAAAACGAATTTATTCTCTAGATTACTCAGGTTCGTAACCCTCATAATAATAAGATTGTGTAACACCTTTAAATATAACTTCTCGATCATCTACCTGGTTGGTTAATCCTTGATGTAACAAAGTCCGCAATTCTAGGTCGTTAATCGGGCTTCTTTCCATAGCTTGCCAATAGAGAACCTTATACATTCTGCCAATCGATCACCATGTCAAGACGTTTTTTAAGTATCATATCGAGCCAAATGCGCATAGTACGGCCGTTGCCTTCCATAAACGGGTGGGCAATATTCATTTCCACATATTTAGCAATGATTTCCTCAAATTTCGTTTCCGGCATCTTTTCTATTACTGGGAGCATCACATCAAGATACATACAATTAGCAAAACGAAAGTTTCCCTTTACTATATTCAACGTACGCACCTGTCCAGCAAACCTGTACAACCCATCGAACAAATAACGGTGTATGTCACACAATCCCTTTACGGTTCCCACCTCAATACGATCTATATCTCCAGTTTCAAACAAGGTATGAGCTTTTGCAAAGCTCAATTTATCTATTTCATTTGTATTCATACCCTATTGCATTATAGACAAATATCTTTGTAAAGAGGCTATTTCGGCCTCAACAACAAGTATTTGAAAGGCTTCCGGCTTATTCTCTGTATGAGATTCTTCCAGTGCTTTATAATAACTTATTTTATCCTCATTGCTACCTTTTAAAGTAACCAATGTATACCCATTCCGTAAAAGATAAAGATTCATCAATAAACGTGACGTTCGCCCGTTTCCATCAATAAACGGATGAATACGCACAAGTTCATCATGGAGATATGCGGCTATAAGTACCGGATGTACTTTTTCTTCTTCCATCTGCCGGAACTTTATCATAAAATCCTCCATTTGCTTCTGTATTAAATAAGGTTGTGGCGGCATGTGGGTACTACCGGAAATCATAACGGGAACGGTACGATATTTCCCGGCATTTTCACGGTCTATTCCATGCAAAATAAGAGCGTGTATTTCTTTGATAGTGCGTTCGCTTATCTCTATATCCTTCTTCGCTATATCTTTGATATAATCAATAGCTTCGCTATGATTGATAGCTTCCAAATGTTCACGCATAGATTTACCGGATATGGTAACTCCTTCATTTACTACTAGGGCGGTTTCCTGCAAAGTTAAAGTATTGCCTTCTATGCGGTTACTTTCATAAGTATATTCAATATCTAAAGCATCTTGAACCTTTTTCAGTGCTTCTTCAGGAAGTGGGCGCAAGGTTGATAACTGAACCTTGAGCGTATCAACTTCATTCAATAATTGTTTCATTTCTTCATTCATAGTCATTCTGCTTTGATATTGATATTCTTTCCACAATGGGGACAGGTGAGAGAAGCGGTTCCAGACTTTGGTTGCTCAAAGAGTTCAGTAACTGGAACTTCCAAAGCACCTGCTATTTTGTTTAATGTTTCGACTGTTGGGTTACCATTAACCATATTAGACAGATTCACTCTATTTATTCCCATCTTATCGGCAAGCTCTGTTATGGTCATGCCTTTTTCTTTTATAACTTCCTTTATTCTTAAATCCATATCGTAATGTTTTAGTTTACGGTACAAATATAAGAATTATTATTAAATGTACCGTAATAACGTTACATTTTTCGGTTAAAGTAATGTTAAATATTTCTTTTAATTTGGTTCAATGTACCGTTTTATATTACATTTGCATCATAAACGAAATATAAAACATTACGGATATGAAACGCTACAATTTAAGCCAGATAATGAAGAGAGCACACAACTTGTATAACAATGCACGTGCAAAGTACCCGACATTCTCCGATGCACTCCGTAAATCTTGGAGCATGGCAAAGTTTGAGGTTAGAGTAGCCGAAGAACGCCAAGCAATCGAAGCAGAGACTAAAGCACGTGAAGCAAAGGTACGTGAAGAGAACGAGCAAGCCGCCATTAGTTCGGTTCTTCTTCGTGCACAAATCGAAGCCGACCGTATCAGAAGAGAAGCGGAAGCTAAAGCGGAACGCATGAAAGGCGAGATAGCAGCACGCAAAGAGGGTATCTCTTATAATGAGTATCAAAACCGTATTAATCGTGCAATGGGCTACGGGTGTGGCTCGTATTGCGGTGACTAGTTTTTTTATTCATAATATTTGATTTGTTTTCATGGAAGTACTGGTTTGTGAAAATAGGTGCTTCCCTTTCACTGAATTATTAACCATAGGGGGAATTCCCCCTATCATAAATTACACTATATGATAGAAACAAAGGTTTATAAGCTCCACGAGAGCAAGCAAGTAGAGGATATTACTACCATGCTAAAGATAGAAGGAATAAAGCATAATGTATTCGAATACGAAGAGTACACGGCAATAGAAGTGACTGGCACACCATTAGAGATAATGAGAGCCTCCACGATATACCAACAGGTTACAACCATTAAGCTATAACGAGATGGAGATATTGATAGTATTTGGATGCCTATACACTGGCTATAGGATATTCAGGAAAAAGGGAGAACACTTCTTTGATATTTAATCAATTATGAACGCTATACTAATTATTTGTATCATCCTTCTTGCTTTCTGCGTATGGGATGAAATGTTTAACGATAACAACAGGAATCAATCAATATAAAATATAACTATGAAAATGGTAATAGAGCCCGCTAGCAAAGAACGGATAGAAGAAGGAGAGCAGTTTATCGAAAGACTACTAAAGATTCTACAAAACAACGATAAAGTAACGGTTAACGTAATGTATTGCCAGACTTGCGTTATTGACAGGCTAGTAACTGTAGAATCCGGCACCAGTTTTAATGCAGGTCTAAGTAAGGACAATTGTACAGTACTAAATGAAATGGGTTACAACTCACATCAATAAATGATACATGAAAGTTGACGCCATCAACAAAGACGCCCGGTAACAATACGGTTGCCGGGTTTTCTTTTTATGATGGCTATTTATGAGGATGAATGAGATAAACCCACAAATAAAAAGATCAAAATGTCGTAATAACTCCAATTATTTTCGTTCATTTGTCACTTAACAAAAAGAAAAAAAACATGGAAATAGATCCGATTATTAAGCAAGCCATTGAGATTGGTATTAAATTAGGTATTGAAGCATATAAGAATGAAAGAAATGCAAATCTCAAAAATAAAAAAATTCTTATATGTAAATCCGATGCGGAAGACCGTTTCGGAAGCGGAGTTCTTAAAAATTTAGAGAAACGGAAACTAGTATTCCCTTATCAATTTGGTATTGAAACAATGGTAAACGAAGAAGGTGACGAAATTTCCGAACCTAGAGGACATATATACTATAAACTGCATGAAATTATGGAAGCTATTGAGAGTGGAAACATTCTAAAGTGTCTTCAAAAAATACAGATGTAGATAAAATAGCCAAAAGCAATTTAATATAAAATCAACAAATTATGAAATTACAAGATTTATTGGAAAGCGATTTAAATATTTCCATAACGATTACGATCAAGGAGCTAAAAGAATTTGCAGATTATCTTCTCCAACAGTCAAAAGATGATATAGAACGTTTGATTTTAGAAACAAAGCAACCCAAAGAATACCTTACTCCCAATGAAACCGCAAAACTATTGCATGTCAACCGTAGCACATTATATCAGTGGAATAAAAATGGATATTTACGTGTAATAGAAGTTGGAGGAAAAAGGCTTTATAGACAATCTGATATTGATGCCATTTTAAATAGGAAATAATCAGAAAAGAGCTGAAAAAGCAATTGTTGGAGATTAATTTATAACTTAATAAATAATACTATGATAGGAATAGAAAGAAGATTTTCAGACGACACTCGCCTAATTGACTTAACAGTAGGAGATTTAAAAGAACTAATAACCAGCCTTATCTCAAAAATCAAACAGATAGAAGAAAAAAGATATGTATATGGTTTACAGGGATTAGCCGATTTATTACACTGCACAAAGCGATATGCTTCAAAAATAAAATCATCGGGAATACTAGATGAGGCAATAAAACAAAGAGGGAGAACTATTGTAATAGATCATGATTTGGCTTTAGAATTATTCGGAAAGCAAAATTAATTGCAATAATGAAAGTTATTAGAACCAAACTTCCGAATACCGCTATTTGGAACTGATACACTACAAAGATTTTTCCGTAGTCATTACACATGTGAGAAGAAGAATCACACTTTTCCTACCCTAATTTTGTAGTACCAATGTAGTACCATTTTCAGTTAAGAGCAAAGAAAAACCCTTCCAGAAAACATCTGAAAGGGCTTCGTGAGGTTCCTGGCGGATTCGAACCGCCGTACACGGTTTTGCAGACCGCTGACTAAGCCACTCATCCAAGGAACCATTATCTCTCGTTTGCGGTTGCAAAGGTAGTACAAATTTTGAAACTACCAACTATCCGCAGCAATTTTTCTTTGTACTTTTTTTCTTTACATCACACTCTCTGCGTTTCTTCTCCATCATATTCTTTAGTTCACAGCCACTTACGCAGCTGTCACAAGGATTCTGATTTTCCCGCGTACGACGAAAAAAAAGAAATATTCCATATACGACACGGGTAATGCAGAGCACAACGAGTACTCCGACTACCCACTCTTGCCAATTATTCATACAAACAATCCTCCAATCTGATAAACAGCAAATGATACAAGCCAAGCTAATGCCGTTGTATAGCAGGCAGCAAAAAGCGCCCATTTCCAACTACCCGATTCCTGTTTGATAGCCGCCAACGCCGCAATGCACGGGAAGTAAATCAATACAAACAGCATATAACAAAAAGCGACCAATGGAGTAATCGGAATACGTTCTGCCAAACTCACCGAGTCAGCATCCGGATCATCTGCATACAAAACGCCTAACGTACTTACCACCAATTCTTTCGCCCCTACACCGGAAAGCAAGCCAATACCTAATTTCCAATCAAATCCCAATGGCTTTATTACCGGCTCTATTCCGCGCCCCAACTGACCGATATAAGAATTTTCCTGCTGTTCGGCAACCGTTTCATAAGCATCATGATTCGGATAATATCCCAGAAACCAGATAATAATAGAAGCAATCATAATAATTCCGCCCATCTTTTTCAGATACTGCGCTCCCTTTTCCCATGTATGACGGAAGATAGACTTCGCTGTCGGCATTCGGTAAGGAGGAAGCTCCATCACAAACGGCGTATCATCACCCTTTATCAGAAACTTGCTAAACAAGCGAGCCATTACCACGGCCAGCACAATACCAATCACATAGATACTTAACAGCACCAAACTTGCATTGTTCGGGAAGAAAGCACCCACCAACAATAAATAAATCGGCAGACGCGCACTACAAGACATCAATGGATTCACCAATATGGTAATGAGACGACTCTTCCGGTTCTCAATAGTACGGGACGCTATAATCGCAGGCACATTACATCCGAATCCCATAATCAGAGGAATAAACGACTTTCCGTGCAACCCCATTTTATGCATGATCTTATCCATGATAAAAGCCGCACGAGCCATATAACCAGAATCCTCCATGATAGAAATACAGAAATACAGAATCAGGATATTCGGTAAGAAAACAATGACAGCTCCTACCCCACCGATAATTCCATCAATCAGCAGATCTTTAAATGGACCTTCCGACATGTTATTGCGCAGCAATTCACCAAGCTGCTCTACCATCCATTCAATCCCCATCATCGGATATTCGCCAATGACAAATGTACCTTCAAACATCAGATACATAAAAAGAAAGAAAATAGGAAATCCCCAGACACGATGAGTTACAATCGAATCCAATACCTTTGTTGTCTGCGCCTGTTCCAGATGATTATCCGTGAACGTTTCTTTCAACGCACCACTGATAAATCCATATTTAGCATCAGTAATAGCCGATTCACAATCCTCATTCATTGTCTCCTGAACACGCTTCGACATCTTGTCGCGGACATGGAAAATTTCATCCGCATTCGGCAATGTGCGTACAATACGCTCAATGTCAGGATCATTCTCCAACAATTTAATGGAGAGGAAACGGGTAGAATATTTATGCCGGATAAACTCGTTCTTGGACACTTCACTTTTTACAGCCTCAATCGCTTTTTCTATATCAGGACCGTGATTTATATGAATATGCCGGAAGACACGCCCCGTCTTTTTATGTTCACGCACATAATCTTCCAGATGCTCTTCCTCATGGTTCTTACGGTCTTCCAAAGAGTCATGCCATTCAGTCAAGTCTTTGAGGACTTCCGGATTCATGTTTCCCTGTTTATCGAAGAAGTCTACTCCTTCATACAGATTGATAACTACATGAAACAACGTATCCAATCCACGATTTTTCTTACTGGCAGTAGGCAGCATCGGCACCCCGAACAACTTGCTCAACAAATGGTAATCCAATGTATTTCCACTGGCTTCCAGTTCATCATAGATATTCAGAGCCACTACCATGCGGACATTCATATCTATCAATTGAGTAGTCAGATATAAGTTTCGCTCCAGATTAGAAGAATCGACGACATTAATAATCACGTCAGGAGTTTCATCGATAATATGACGGCGAACATAGATTTCTTCCGGCGTATAAGCAGATAAAGAATAAGTTCCCGGCAGATCGACAATACGGAAATGATAACCTTCGAAGTCAAAATAACCTTCTTTGGCATCCACGGTCACACCGCTGTAATTGCCTACATGCTCATGAGCACCGGACGCAAGATTAAACAAAGAAGTCTTGCCACTGTTCGGATTTCCGACCAAGGCAACATTGATGGTGCGACGTTTACCTAACGCCAACCGTTTCATATCTTCTTCTTTTACTGAAAGGTCTTCGGGTAATCCTTCATGATAAACAGTCTTTTCAGCCAGTTCTTTTGCCTCCTCCTCGCTGATTACTTCGATCATTTCAGCTTCCTGACGACGAAGAGATATTTCATAACCTAAGACTTTATATTTTATGGGATCTTTTAGGGGAGCGTTCAACAGCACTTCAACCGTTTTACCTTTAATGAAGCCCATCTCCACAATACGTTTACGAAAACCACCGTGCCCCAATACCTTTACAATAACACCTTTTTCTCCTGTTTTTAATTCGGACAAACGCATAACTCTCAAAATTTTCGGCAAAGATAATTCATAACTTCGGAGCACGCAAATTATTTAGAATGTTTTTAAATAGCAGCCATTTTCTTCCTCCAAAAGATTTAGGAAAAATAAAAAAACTTATTGATAAACTCGTATCTTTGCAGATATGATACAACAACGCGTTACAAAATATATAGAAAAAGAACATTTGTTCTCACTGGATGCCAAAGTCCTGATTGCATTGAGTGGCGGTGCCGACTCGGTGGCACTGCTATGTATTCTGCACACAGCAGGTTATCATTGCGAAGCCGCACACTGTAATTTCCACCTGCGAGGCGAAGAATCAGACCGGGATGAACTGTTTGTCCGCCAACTTTGCAAAAGAACCGGGATCCATTTGCATACAATTGATTTTAACACGACACAATACGCAAAGGAAAAACAGATTTCGATTGAAATGGCTGCACGGGAATTACGCTATGACTGGTTCGAGAAAACGAGAAAAGAATGCCAGGCAGATGTGATCGCCGTAGCACATCATCAGGATGATAGCGTAGAAACCATACTACTCAATCTGATTCGAGGTACAGGAATTACCGGTTTATTAGGAATCCGCCCCCGCAACGGAGCAATCGTACGGCCTCTGCTTTGCGTCAATCGAGAAGATATCATTCATTATCTGGAGAGCATCGGACAAGATTATGTAACAGACAGCACCAATCTGGAAGACGAATATACCCGTAACAAAATCCGACTCAATCTCCTTCCTCTTATGCAGGAAATCAATCCGTCAGTCAAAAAGAATCTGATAGACACGAGCAATTATCTGAATGATGTAGCTACCATATATAATAAATGCATAGAGGAAACCAAAAATAATATTGTAACGACAGAAGGTATCCGAATCAGTGATTTAGTAAAGGAACCGGCACCCGAAGCTATTCTATTCGAAATCTTGCATCCTCTAGGCTTCAATTCTGCACAAATCAAAGATATTGCCTTTTCGCTTCACAGCCAACCGGGCAAACAATTTTGCAGTAAAAAATGGAGAGTGATAAAAGACAGGGAATTCTTTTTAATAGAAGCAATCGAATCTAGAAATGAAGTTCTTCCTCCTTTTCAAATCATCAAAGAAGAAAAAGAATACACCCCTGATTTCCTAATTCCACGCGACAAAGGAATAGCCTGTTTTGATGCCGACAAACTGAATGGAGATATTCATTACCGGAAATGGCAGACAGGAGACACTTTTATTCCTTTCGGAATGAAAGGAAAGAAAAAAATAAGCGATTATCTGACCGACCGCAAATTTTCTATCAGTCAAAAAGAACGCCAGTGGGTACTCTGTTGTGGGGAACACATTGCGTGGCTGATAGGCGAACGAACAGACAACCGCTTTCGTATTGATGAAACAACTAAGCGTGTCGTAATCTACAAAATAGTTTGAGGCAATTTCTGTTTCTTGAAGCAATCTGACAACAAAGCCGCAAAAGGAGTATCATACACCCGTGCTTTTTTAACGCAGGCTTTTACACAGGCACAACACTTGATACATTTAGCTTCATCTGTATGCAGTTCATCCCCTTTCGTTATAGCCCCTGCCGGACAACGGACCACACACAATCCACAATGGGTGCACAAATTTTCATCCTCCACCCAAGGAGTGCGGGGAAGCGGTGTTCCACTTTTACGTAACTTGATAACTTTCCTCAAAAAGCGAAACAAAGGAAAAAATGGCTGGCTCGGACGTTTAATAGCACGTACGTCTACCGGATAAAGGGTATCCATGCTATCAGCAGCCTGTATTTTTTCCATGATTTTCTTCCCAAATTCCGTAGCAAAGGCTAAATCCGACTCATCGGGACGTCCCACCGCAATCGGATGTTTATCAGTACTATATGAATGTTCTCCAATAAAAGTTGCCCCGGCAATCACTTTCAATCCATGAGGAATAGCAAAAGCATCCAGTTCCATTAAAGCTTTTTCATAAGCACGGTTTCCATACACCACCACCAAAACGGTCGGAGTATCCACTCCCCGGATGTACTGCAAACGCTCCATTGCCAGAGGAGCGACATGACCTCCATACACAGGCACTACAATAATGGCCAAAGCAGATGCAGGAATCACGATTTCATCTGCAATTTGCTGCGTTACATTAATAGGAAGGATATTTTTTATGCCCGTACCGTGAACAATCGCTTCCGCAACTTGTTTAGATGTGTGTGTAGGCGAAAAATAAATTAAATGAGCTTCATTTACTGTCATACTATTTTCTTTTATGTAGCAAAGATACACTTTTACGTGGAAAAAAATGTTTGATTGTTCATGAAACCAAAAAAAATTATTATCTTTGCCCCGTTGAAACATTCTACGATTCAACATATACATCCCTAATTCAGAATAAAAAACAAAACGTATGCTCGCATATCTGTAGCCATGAGCTGTAGTAATGCTGTCCATAATTCAGCAAAAAAAGAAATATTAATAACTTACCATACTATATGTATAACATTATCCAATTAAACGACAAAAATCTGTCGGAACTTCAAGTTATTGCCAAAGAGTTAGGCATAAAAAAAGCAGACTCATACAAAAAAGAAGACCTTGTTTATAAGATACTCGATGAACAGGCTATTGTAGGAGCTACTAAGAAAGTTGCCGCAGATAAGCTCAAAGAAGAACGCAAAAATGAAGAACAAAAGAAAAAGCGTTCACGGGTAGCTCCTACCAAAAAAGAAGACAAGGTAGTTTCCACACCAAAGAGTGGAGAGGTTAATAAAACAAAAGAAGCCACTCCTGTAAAAGCACCACAACCTTCCAAGAAAGAAGAAAGTACAAACAAAGAAAAAGAAGCTCCTGTTGTAGAAGCTAAAGCAGAAAACGCTACTACTGCTCCCAAGCGTAAAGTGGGCCGTCCACGCAAGAGCGCTGATGCAGAAGAGAAAAAAGAAGTAGAAAATGTAACACCGGCTGCTCCCAAAGTGGTGGAAACTAAGCCTGTTGTTGCAGAGAAAACTACTGAAACAAAAGAAAAAGCTGCTCCAGCACAACAGCCGACTGCTGAAAAGAAAGCAAAAAGCAAACCGGCTGCAGAAACAAATAAACCAGCCGCAGAGCCAAACAAGCCTGTTGCAGAGAAAAAAGTTATAGATAAACCACAAAAGAAAGCCGCACCCGTTATCGACGAGGAAAGCAATATCTTATCCAGCGTTGACGATGATGATTTTATTCCAATCGAAGATCTGCCTTCTGAAAAAATAGAGCTTCCTACCGAACTCTTCGGCAAATTCGAGGCAACTAAAACAGAACCTGTGCAAACAGCACCTGAACAGCCATCTCATCCTCAACAGCAACAACAATCTCAACAGCAGCAAGCACAGCAGCAACGCCCGCGTATTGTTCGTCCACGCGACAATAACAACGGTAATAACAATGTGAACAATAATAGCAATAACGCTAATAACAACAATAATAATTTCCAACGTAATAACAATAATCAAAATCAGGTTCAGAATCAGAACCAACAACGCTTACCGATGCCACGTGCCACTCAGCAAAACCATGCGAACGAGAATCTTCCGGCACAACAGCAACAACAGCAGGAGCGCAAGGTTATTGAACGCGAAAAGCCTTACGAATTCGATGATATTCTCAACGGAGTAGGCGTTCTGGAAATCATGCAGGATGGATACGGATTCCTCCGTTCTTCCGATTACAACTACCTTTCTTCTCCGGACGACATTTATGTATCACAATCTCAAATCAAACTCTTTGGTTTGAAAACCGGTGATGTAGTGGAAGGTGTTATCCGTCCACCCAAAGAAGGAGAAAAATATTTCCCGTTGGTAAAAGTGTCGAAAATTAACGGACGTGACGCAGCTTTCGTTCGCGACCGTGTTCCTTTCGAACATCTGACACCTCTTTTCCCGGATGAAAAGTTCAAACTTTGCAAAGGCGGTTATTCAGACTCCATGTCTGCACGCGTTGTTGACCTTTTCGCTCCTATCGGTAAAGGACAACGTGCCTTGATCGTTGCCCAGCCAAAGACAGGTAAGACTATCTTAATGAAAGATATCGCTAACGCTATTGCAGCCAATCACCCGGAAGTTTACATGATTATGCTGCTGATTGACGAACGTCCGGAAGAAGTAACCGATATGGCACGCAGCGTTAATGCAGAAGTTATCGCTTCTACTTTCGACGAACCGGCAGAACGTCACGTAAAAATTGCAGGTATCGTATTGGAAAAGGCAAAACGTTTGGTAGAATGTGGTCACGACGTAGTGATCTTCCTTGATTCTATCACCCGTCTGGCTCGTGCATACAATACAGTATCTCCTGCATCCGGTAAAGTTCTTTCCGGTGGTGTGGATGCAAATGCACTTCATAAACCTAAACGCTTCTTCGGTGCTGCCCGTAATATTGAAAACGGTGGTTCACTGACTATTATTGCTACCGCATTGATCGATACCGGTTCTAAAATGGACGAAGTTATCTTCGAAGAATTTAAGGGTACCGGCAACATGGAGTTGCAGCTCGACCGCAACCTGTCCAACAAACGTATCTTCCCGGCAGTCAACATTACTGCATCCAGCACTCGTCGCGACGACCTGTTGCTTGATAAGACAACTCTTGACCGCATGTGGATATTACGTAAATATCTTGCAGACATGAATCCGATCGAAGCAATGGACTTCGTTAAAGACCGTTTGGAAAAGACCAGAGATAACGATGAATTCCTGATGAGCATGAACAGCTAATTAGCGGTAAACGATAAATGATGAACGGTGAACAAACTGCGTCCTAATAATTGCAGTTTGTTCACCGTTCTCTTTTTTAGCCACCCCGTTAATCAATAACCACTTGCCGTTCATCCTTCACAATCCAACGTTCATCAGCAATAGTTCCCCCTAATCATCCATCACACATTACATTTTTGTACAAAATACTTTCACTTGCGTCCAAAACTACTACTTCACCCTTTTTTGCGTTTCCTTTTTTCCTACTTTTGTTTCAAAATCAACTATTACTTAATTCTAACCAGTAATGAAAACTATTTATCCATTCATGGGATTAGCCCTATGCGGCGTAGCAGCCCAAGCTCAAGAAAAGCCCAATTTCCTGATTATCCAGTGCGACCATTTGACACAACGCGTCGTCGGAGCTTACGGGCAAACACAAGGCTGCACCCTCCCTATTGACGAAGTCGCTTCACGAGGAGTTATCTTCTCCAATGCTTATGTAGGCTGCCCTCTCAGCCAACCTTCACGCGCAGCTTTATGGAGCGGCATGATGCCTCATCAAACGAATGTACGTTCGAACTCCAGCGAACCTATCAACCCACGTATTCCCGAAAATGTACCGACACTAGGAAGCCTTTTTTCCGAAAACGGTTACGAAGCCGTACACTTCGGAAAAACACACGACATGGGCTCCCTAAGAGGATTCAAACACAAAGAACCGGTAGCCAAACCATTCACTGATCCGGAGTTCCCGGTTAATAACGACAGCTTCCTGGACGTAGGAACCTGCGAAGATGCTGTTGCTTATTTAAGCAACCCTCCCAAAGAACCATTCATCTGTATTGCCGATTTTCAGAACCCTCACAACATTTGCGGATTCGTAGGAGCAAATGAAGGAGTACATACCGACCGCCCCATCAGCGGAACTCTTCCTGAACTACCAGCCAACTTCGACGTGGAAGACTGGAACAATATCCCCAAACCGGTGCAATACATCTGTTGCAGCCATCGCCGCATGACCCAGGCCTCTCATTGGAATGAAGAGAATTACCGTCATTACATTGCCGCTTTCCAGCACTATACTAAAATGGTGTCCAAGCAAGTAGACAGTGTATTAAAAGCTCTTTACTCCACTCCTGCCGGAAGAAACACCATCGTTGTTATCATGGCCGATCATGGCGACGGAATGGCTTCACACCGTATGGTGACCAAGCATATCAGTTTCTATGATGAAATGACAAACGTTCCGTTTATCTTTGCAGGTCCCGGCATCAAACAACAGAAAAAACCGGTAGATCAACTATTGACACAGCCTACGCTGGATCTTTTGCCTACCCTTTGTGATTTGGCAGGAATTTCCGTTCCGGTCGAAAAACAGGGAATCAGTCTCGCACCCACATTAAAAGGAGAGAAACAGAAAAAGACTCACCCTTATGTAGTTTCCGAATGGCACAGCGAATATGAATATGTCGTTACCCCCGGACGTATGGTACGCGGACCGAGATACAAATACACGCACTATCTGGAAGGCAACGGAGAAGAACTATATGATATGAAAAAAGATCCGGGAGAACGCAAGAATCTCGCCAAAGATCCGAAATACAGTAAAGTTCTGGCAGAACACCGTGCCATGCTTGATGATTACATCACCCGCACAAAAGATGACTACCGAAGCTTGAAAGTAGATGCTGATCCACGATGCAGAAACCATACTCCCGGCTACCCCAACCACGAAGGTCCTGGAGTTCGAGAAATACTCAAAAGAAAATAAATAATAAAAAAGAGTGAAGACGACAAAGAAATCTTCACTCTTTTTAGTTCTTTCGCTGGCAAACTTACAAGCAAGCAGCGCACTAGTATAGCCCAAGAACACCGGCAAACACGAATCATCCGGTTCATATTAAGCCGTAAGGGAGACATGCTTCATTCCGAATCAACTAACGATAAAACTCCCGAAGGTCCGGAAATAGTTTTCATCTACCCCATCGCTTCCGAATCGAAATAAAGCACTATCTTTGCAAAGTGTAAACTTAAACGCTTAATTATGTATACCAACAAACAGATTTGGAGTGTCAGTTACCCGATACTACTAAGCTTGCTGGCACAAAATGTCATCAATGTCACCGACACAGCAT
>OJSO01000746.1_pt1 | contig 26489 bp, 17 predicted proteins | sample 1599521 | NCBI WGS metagenome assembly OJSO01 (sample SAMN04168659, study PRJEB22393) | human gut metagenome | biome: human gut microbiome; feature: stool | host: Homo sapiens | collected 2014-05-12 | reverse complement strand
TCCGCTTCCCGCTTGATTTCCTGCAGTTCGTCTCGATCTGCCGCGGCGACCTTAAATCCTGAGACACCCAATTCCGCATGTTCCTTTATGATTGTCCAGCCTTTTGACTCAGCGAACTCATGACATGCTTTTTTCTGCATTGGGATATCATTCTCAGCCTTATCCACCTGCCCTTTTGTGGAAACCCGGTACAGGCAGCAGACGCGCGTTTTCGTTTCTTTTGCTTTTGTCAAATTCATTTTCTTCTAACTCCTCGCATATCGTTTGTACGATACACATTGGCCAATCTTTAATTGTCAAGGTCCGGCCTCTGGCGGTTGGTCACCAGTGTCCGAAGCGTTCGGCCGCTTTGGCAACCTTATATTACTATATATATAGGGAAAACCCTATCACCAAAACGGAGAAAGATTGTCCAGTTTTTCTATCAAACCAGTGCAACAGCATCAGTTCACTGATGCGCATCGGCGTTCCGCATAAGCTCCCATAATCAGCAACAGAACTTTTTCCTCGGTTTCCGGCCGGTCCACCGCTGAAAACTGGATGACCGCTTTGTACTTGCCATACTGCTTCGTAAGCATACATTGGCTCATTGCAAATGTATTTTCCTGTTGTTCCATATCGGTTCTCCTCTGTTATAAGCTAAAACCGCTGCACAGAAAATCAATCCGTACAACGGTTTTGTTGATATATGTATCATTCAGCCATATAAATTTGTTACTCCATTGTCATCCCGCAAGTCTTTTTATTCGCGGCGGTGTTCATAGATATAAAAACGGACATTAAACCATACAAAAATTCAACAAGTAGAATTTTGTTGCAACCGCTGCGCGATGTCATGGTATAATAGGATGGTGCCATAGTCCGGACCCGTTGACAAATGCCAAAAAACTGCCGAAACCCGCAGTGGTCCCGGCAGAATAGGAAATATGCAGATAGAAAAAGACGGCGCTTGCCATCCTTTTAAGGTTTAGAGCCATGGCAGCAAGGAGGCATTCTTCTGTCGCTGCAAGAATGCCCCTTTTTCGAATCTTTGAAATACAATGCTCTCGTTTCAAAACGGAGAAACTACCCTCAGCCCAGATTTTGCGCAGCCGCATCATGGATAGAAATTCAGGCGTTCCCACACGCTGATGACCTCTGAAAAATGCTGGATAGCAGCTGCTGGCCAACACCCTGCGCCGAATTCCGGCTTTGTCAAAACAACTCGGACGTTTTACGCAGTGCTTGCAGGCATCGTCCTCTATTTGATAGCAACGAAGATATTTTCCGGTCGATTGATTACAATTCAGCCTGTGGTATGTAAGCCCGACTCCCTCCGGACAGATGAACGCATCTCGTTGCGGGTTGTAGGAGAACCCATATTTCTCAGGTGCATTGGGAAATTGAATTGCTGGGATATATCCGGTAACACCCAGCAGTTCCAGTCCCCTGTGGACTGCACCAGTGTCATATCCCCGATCCAAGGCAAGTTGATTCATTGGGACGCCAAGTTTGATTTGCTGCTCCAGATGCCGCAAGACCAGGAGGCTTTCCTTCTCGTTGGCAGGATATACATCAACGCCTGTTAAAATGCCGTGTTTGCAGTCCACAGTTGCTTCCATCAGATACCCGATGCCGCGTTTGCTGCCGTGATTGATATAACCGCTGTCTATACATTGCTTGACTATTTCATAGAAGGCTTTCTGAAAGAGATCGCTCTGCTGCCATTTTCGTGTTCTGGTCTTGCTGAATGTGGAGTGATTTGGGATTGTGTCATCCAGTTCAAATCCGCAAAACCATCGGTAGGCGATGTTGAGCTGAACTTCCTCCACCAACCGCCGCTCTGATTTGATGCCATACAGGTATCCGATCAAGAGCATTTTGAACATACTGACAGGGTCGACAGATGGACGGCCTGTTGCTGGATAATATGGCGCCAAAAGATCATAAATGAAGTCAAAGGATACCATCCGCTCGATCTTCCGCAACAGGTGGTTTTCTGGAATCAGTGACTCTATATCTACGAAAATCATTGCCATTTGTCTGCTTTGGCGTCCCATCATGCTACATCCCTCCTATAACTATTTATACCACAGAAAGGATTTGCGCGCCACTTTGTCAACAGGTCCCTTATTGTACATTATCGGCGAAAACCGAATGGCTAATTCCGCCCGGCGCTAACAAAACAATATCTTTACCATGGCCAGTCGCGTATCATACAGAGCAAAATATGGTCGTATGCAATGTGCTGTTAGCGCCGGGAGCGCACAGCCAATTGGCTATCTCCGCCCGGCTCGAACAGTGCATAATAATTTCCAATTCAATGAAACGAAACAGCAATGTCGGTACATATCTATATAGAGGTTTATATGCAGCACGCTAACTTCTTGCATTCAATGGAAGGCCGTATCTGTTTTCAAACTATATCCAACTCACGATTTCTGACAAAGGTTCGTGATCTCTGATGATTAGGAAATAGGATACCCAATCGCTCTATTACTTAAGGTGTGAAGTGTTATTCAGCTGTGGATAATAGAATACAAGCCCAACTATCAGGCCTTGAAAAGAGGCTGGTTTCCGCCACCGAGCGAACCGTTTTATCCGTTGCCGCTCGCCACCATTATACCTTTCTCTGAGGCTTTACAAATTCTCAATGAAAGGAATTCTGACATGACTATAAATATCAAAAACTACGTTATTCAGGAGCTCGAAGCATACCCTCGTATTCTGCGGCAAATTTCGGTACTTCGTTATGAAATGGAGCATCCCGCTCACGTCTCTGCGCAAGAGATGCTGGATGCAATGGCATACGCCTGCGGAGATCGCACCGGCTCCTCTCCAGGACATGTTTCAGATAAGACCTTTTATATTGCAATGAATTACCGTCAGAAGGCCGCCGCCGCTAATTCTGAAATTTCAGAGGAGATTTCCGCAAAGCTACTGGAATTGGAGCGTAAAAAGGGCCGAATTGAATACTATGTTGGGATGTTGGACAGCAGAAAGTCCAATGTGATTCGGCTCTGCTTTTTTGAAGGGCGGACCATTGAAGATGCTGCAGAGGAACTCAACATTAGTGCTAAGACGGCTCAGATTGCCAAGAAAAAAGCGATTGAAGAGCTCACGGATCTCTTTGCACTGACCTCTAATATCAACTAATGCGATAGGCAAGAACTGCTGCGAGTCTCTATCCTGCAGCAGTTCTTGCGCAGATATAAAGTATAATCAGTTATCTTCTTACATTAACCTTTTTAGTTCTTAATACTTATTTATACTATGAAAAATATCGGTGTAATGGTATAATTTATATAGTAGATTTTTATATTAAAAAAGAGGATAAATATATGGGTTTGGGATTAGATTTGGAAACAAGAAAGATTTTGGCAAAGGATGCTGCTGATATTATCACCGAACTTATCAATCCTTTAGTCCCTGGAGCGAACGTACTAAAAGCGGTCGCCAAAACAGGACTCGATCTGCGGTCGAAGTTATGTGAGGGGGATGAAATAAAGTTTTCTGAGATTAAACAAATATGCAAAAAACGCATGCCAGATCTTTCAGATAAATACCAAGGCATCGTAAGTGCTGCTGCTGATATTTGCCTGAAAAGCGTTGACGTTATTACAAATCCTTACCGCCCGAAAGAATTAGCCGCACATCTTACTAAGCAATATATTTGTCAGCATCCTGCTCAATTCAGCGACGAAGAACTCGGCCAGATAAATTCGTTTCTGCCATCTGTGCTTGAATATGCGATTTGTGAGCTTAATGAACGAATATCCCGTAATCCTTCCTTCCTATCCGAGTGGAGAACTGCAACAAATTCCAAAATTCATGATATCGAGACTCACCAAAAAGAGCAAGATAAAATAATCTCATCTCACGAATCCCGTATGACTAAATATGAACAACAGCCCGGTAGTGTGTATGAATACCATAGCGAGTATCTACGGAAATGGGATGATACACTTTTCCTTGATTCTGAGAAAAAGTTGAAGGATGTATATCTTTTACCTGATTATCAATATTATGACTATGGGGACTCCGATGAATCCGCCGACGAGTGTGGGGCTGTCACGCCTGATGACTCAGTACGTTGTCGTGATCTGGCAAATCAATTACAAAGAGTGGTTACACAATCAAATGATCCTGAAAAAAGGATGCTTGTCATCCTCGGCCATCCCGGTGCCGGCAAGAGTACTCTAATTACCTACCTTTTGAATAATTGTGATTACTTGTCAAATCGCCAGATAAGAGTGTACCGCTTCTCAAGCTTTGAAAAAGTCGATTGGAATGGGAAATCTGAAAACATCCCTCTGCATATGTTATGTGAGATGGGGTTAAACAAAGAACATCTTAGTAATTCACTCCTTATTTTAGACGGGCTTGATGAGGCAACCATGCGCAGCGGGCATGTGGAGCTTTTGAATGAGATTTACCAGCAATGGGCTAAGGCAAGAGAAATTATCGATTTCAGTCTGATTATTACCTGTAGACGCAATCGCATTGACTCACTCGACGACCTGCAAATGCGATATATACTTCTTTGTCCGTTCGATGCATCTCAGATTGAAACTTTTGCAAGTAAATACTGGGAGAAGCCTATATCTGGATTTTGTGAGAATGAGCTAAAAATTCTAAATCGGATTAATAGCGACTCGGGGCATCTCTTCCATGCAATGGGAATTCCTCTGATTCTGTACATGACCTTAGCTCTTAAAATCAATTTATCAAGAGAAACAGGACTATGCGACATCTACAACGAAATATTTTCTGTTGAAGATAACCGAACCAGCATATATTATCGACGCTATGACAGGCCTCATCAAATAACCTGTAATGAGGCCGCTCAAATACATTGCTTTTCAAAAAAATTGCCCAGTTAATTTGGGAGTTCAATCCATCCGAAGGCACAGTAGATTGCGAAAGATATGAACCTATTGCAAATAAAATTGTGGAGCAAAATGGGACTACAGGACTTCGCGATCTTTTAATTGGACAATATTTTATGGAGGGGAAGAATGGAACTCAACTGCTATTTGTTCATCGATCAATGTATGAATACTTTATTGCATTATCATTTTATGACCATATTGCGCGCTTAGTTAGCTCCGGTTTTACGCCCAAGGAGTTGTATCAAGAGGTATCTTTTGATGGAGGTCCCAATAAACTTACACAGTTCACTAATTTGTTAGGAATGCAAAACTTGTCCTCTTTTCCTGACATACAAGGACATTTGTCCCAAATGCTCAAGAAATCTCCTTTGGGAACTTTAGGTTGGTGGCATGAGTTTTTCTCGCAATTTCTTAACTTTGGCTTGGCAAATGCTGCTTGGGGTCGAAGCAAATCAGGAGTAAGCGGATTAAGCGAAGAACTCACTCGCTTTTATAACTTGCTATGGTTGGTTAAGGAACAACTTAGTAGTTTGGGAGAATCTGCGCCGTTTGCCCTATGTAAAAACCTTGAAAAATCAATATATTTTAGAATTCCATATGATTCGCAAAAAGATCTGCAGGATTTGATTTTAGATGGAATCAAACTGCCTTGTCAAAATTTTTGTGGAGCACGGCTACGCAGATTGCATATGGCAGAGTCCATATTATCTTATGCTGACTTCTCTGAGGCCTCCTTGAATTTTGCAAACTTTCGTTCTTCCAAAATGGAACAATGCGATTTTTCAAGGGCCGACCTCACGGGGGCTGATTTATCGCTTGCCAATTTAGAGCACTCACAGTTCGATAGTGCAATACTATCACATACAAACTTTCGAGGCGCAAATTTAACAGGGGCACATTTTTCTTATGCGAATTTATCACACGCCGACTTCTCTGAGGCAATACTAGATGGCGCAATCTTCACAAATGCAACCATTGAAAATGCCATTTTTGATAAAGCAAGTATGCAACGAGTAAATCTAAATCATCAATCAATCAAATCTACATCTTTTAAATCAGCCATACTCACAGAATCCTCACTCGAGGGCATCCACGTTTCAGATAATACTTCTATGCAAAATGCGATTATGACATCTTGCAACCTATCTTACTCCGACTTTGAAAAAATCAATCTCGCATTTGTTACGTTTGAAAATGCGCAAATCCTTTCAGCCTACTTATGCGGTTGCAATTTACAAGGAGCTAATTTGAGCCAAGCTGATTTAAGTGATTCTCATCTCCGCCATGCAGACCTAAACAATTCCATCTTGAGAAAAGCCATACTCGACAATGCTGACATTTCCGGAGCTGATCTGACTAATGCTGATTTGCGAGGTGCTTATCTAACGCATACAACTCTTTACCATGCAAATCTATATAAAGTAAAAGCTGATCAGCATATGTTTAATAGCGCCATTTTTGATTCTGACGACTGGACACACTGGGAAATTGAATACCCAAACATCACAAATTCGAATGAAGCTTCCCAAGTCGAAAACACCTCTATTTTGGCCGATTTGGATTGGATTCCCGGAGATGATGGAAGCCGAATTAATTGGTGTGAGTTAAAAATATACGAAAAACTCTGTACAGATTTTGAAGAATCAGACAAACCTTACGAATAGTTGTGATTTTGATTTATCTTTGCCCTATGGAATAGGTTCAGCCTATCAGCAACTATATATATCAGCGCATCTGTAAAAAGTCTATAATCTAAATGTTTTGCCTCGGCAAAAGCATGACAACTTACTTGTGGCCAGAGAACATACTACCTTTTACGTCAAATGAATTGATTAGCCCTAAAAAATTTGATTTACAGGCTGCCTAAGAGGATTCTAAGCTGAAACTACTCCTGTTCTACTTCTAACAGAAAGGCTTGACATGCTCGCCGCAGTCCCTGTACTTGTAAAATCGCGTTCTACTGCATAACATACAATCAAAACTGCATCTGCAAAAAGTGGGGCACAGACAGTCTTTTGTTGGCTGTCTGTGCCCCACTTTTTTGCTTATCTGAAAATGGTCGGACAGAATGGGTGTGCCATAGTGCATAGCGTAACTCTAATAGGTAGACGAAAAAACCGATGCAGTACTCACTATGATCAGTACTGCATCGGTTTTTGTTACAAAAATAAGATTTGCCTATTTAGCAATATTATATGTGCCGTCTTTATTAAGTCGCCTTGACAATAATGGAGGTATAGGGCTTTTCATCATATCCTGTACTATCTCCTGCGTAGCAAAACGCTGTTACGTAATAGCTGTATCCAACTGTGCCATAGTACGTGAACAGATCTTCATAATAGTGCTTTCCGGAGCTCATCATAATCGGATAGTCTTGGTAGTTATAGGATTTTGCAACTGTGAAGTTCTTGCCATCTTTTGATCCGTAGAGAATGATTGTCGTGGCACCAATTTTTGTCATGCTACGGAGTGCATCAACATCAATGGTAATTACAATTTTTCCATTTCCAACAGGAGATACATATGTGCCATATGCATCTAAATATTTGCTTGAGCGAGCCACAGCCAAGGCTTGACTGCTTAAGATACTGCTAATAAGCATAAATGTAGCAATTACGCTCAAAAATCTAATTTTACGCCCTTTCATATCTAACCTTCCTTATAAATTGAGTCAATAATCGCTATTGCTTCTTCCTCAGAAATGTCTCCACAAATTCTGCATTCAAAGTTACCGTTGGCCCAGACTATTTTTGTTTGAGCTCCGTCATCGACTATATAATGCTGGATACCTCGAACAACATATACTCTTTGGACATTTGAGTCTTTTTCGGCTGTCTGCTGTCCAGCCCTCGCCGACTCCTTCAAGCGAACACCTACGGAACCGTTGATAGAGGTATAATCTGCATAAATGCATACACCTGTAGTTTTGCGCTCAATTGTGATACCATCTGAGCTATATCGCTCCGGTAGATATTTCGGAACAAGAGGAGAGGTAACCCCTAGTGCATCAACAGCCTCCTGAAGAGAGGCATACGTCTTTACTTCGCCAATTTCAAGAGGGTATTTGGTAATTTCAGCATAAGGGGTCCCTGATTGGTCGAGTTGGAATATCTCGCTTGTCCATCTGGCGATTGTAGAAAACAAATTTATCCCGCATGCCTCTGCGGTCAGAGAACCTACGATACATAAAACGGCAAAAGAAGCAGCGATTTTAGTAGCGATTCGCTTTGATTTCGATCGCTTTTGGTGGGATTTTGAGAGTTCTTTTGTCAGCAGATCATGGCGGGCATGAAACTTCGCCAGCGAGTCCTCGGCAGATACCCCAAATGGTATAGGGTCTTTTTCGTCCAATGCGTCGAGATACGCATTGATCTTGTCAAGGTCAACATTGCCGTCAGCAGCATCGTCTGTCAGTACGGCCAACTCGTCGACCAGGGTATCCACATCTGCTTCCTCAAGATGCTTGAAAATTTGGACGTCATTATGGCTGACCCCACCCTGTGAGCGACGATCACGCCCCCGAAACATCTTTAACACACCTTCACCTCCTATTAAGTGCCGTGTTTGTACATTGGCAAAATGTTGCATATATCAAAGAATTTTTTCTTTTTCGTAGAGATTCAGTAAATGTGCCTTTGCACGCATAAGTCGTGAGCGGCAACTAACCTCTTTGATTTTAAGGACGTCTGCTATCTCTGAATACGAGAGCCTCTCCTCAAAGCGCAGAAGAAGTATCTCCTGCTCCTGTGGAGACAGGCCTTTAGGAAGGACTTCGCGGAGACGCATTCCAACCCCATCTGTGCTCAGTGTGCTCTCGGGCAGAACATCTATAGGCAATTCGTTATGCCAACTTAATCTGGCGTAGTTTCGAACTAGATTCGCCAAGATGCGAGTAATATATGCTTCGGAATTGTCAATGACCATAGTTATTGATTTTTGCAAATAAATCAGAAACGCTTCGTCTACCAAATCTTCGGAATCATAACGATTTCGAGTAAGACGGTAGGCCAAGCGCCATAATTTAGGGCTGTATTCTAGATAAAAGCTGTCAAAGTCACTGTGGGCGTATTTATTCTCCACGATGCACCACCTCCCTTAACGCCTTGTTGGTCTCTTCTTGTCCTTCATTTCTTTCAGATTCGTCCTCCAAGTCGTCTTCTGAAAATTCAATAATTTCAGGAACATCCAAGAACTCAACAATCGTCATGTTAAATGCTGTGGCGATACGGATAAGTGTTTTTAAGTTAGGCGAATCCGACTTTCCGCGAAGTAAGCTGTTCACGGTGGAATAGGGGAGTCCGCTCATTGTAGCCACTTTGTTGACTGATAGCTTTCTAGACTTGCGTAGTTGATTGATGCGAGCAGCGATCAGATTGGTCAGTGTAATACGAACTCCTCCTTCCTGATTAGTTTAATCGCATCAATTCTACCAATAGTTTGCCCTGTAATTGACGATAAAACGCTAACTTTTGAAAATTTGGTGTTGTTTCGCTAATTAATATATAATGAGAGTGTGTATTCATTCTTATCAGCAAAACGGCCCTGTCGGGGTTGCGTCGCAACCTGTCAGGGCCGTTTTTAAAAATGGACTGGTAAATCATATAAAGATTCATTCGCGATTTTGGACATTGTGCTTTTTTTTGGAGCTGAATCGACGACTTGCAACATTTTCCTTTCTTGGAAACATATCATATACGGAAGAATCTAGCATGACTTAGAAATAACATCTACTATCAAAGTAAGTCATAATAAGGAGGGCGTGGGTATATGGGTAAAATCAGATGGCTGCATATTTCGGATCTTCACTATGACCGCGAGATGATGGGCGACTGGCCAGCGGGGCAGAATGGATTTCCTGTTACGGGTATTGATTTCATTGTTTTTACGGGAGATATGCATACTTACGGAAGAGATTACAACGAAGGAAAACGGTTTTTAACAGAGTTAGCTAAACACTATAATTTGAACCCTAGCGAGGATATTTTCATTGTCCCCGGCAATCATGATGTTGACCCATACCGAGTTTCGACTAAAGGGATTAGCGCGGTAAAATTGGAAAGGGGTAGAAGGGCTGCTGAGAGAAACGCAAAAAAGGCAACTCAGGTGGTGAGCAAAAGTTTTGATGACTTTGCGATAGATCGCCTCAAACACCTGCGAAATGCTCCGAGTGATGTTTTGAATGCTGACGGCAGCCATCTGTCGCACCGTTTTTCTGAGTATTGCGAAGCTGTTGAGTCAATCTGCGGTCCTGCGCCATTTTCAAGAGACAGAGATCCCTTTGCATATGCAGGTGCTTTTTGCAGAAAATGGAAGAACAGAATCAATCTGATTCATGTGAATTCCGCCCTGCTTAGTTGTTCTGATACCTATCGTGCACAAATACTTGACATCTGTGCGATCAATGATCTGAGCTACAATCCTGCCTTTAATCGCGCACTTCCTACCATAATCTTAGCCCATCACAATTACGCTGAGCTGGCCGCTATCCAACGCGAAGCGTTAAAGCCAATTCTTGCTGGCCTGAATGTTCGTGCCTATCTGAATGGGGACTGTCATCAGCGCGGTGAGGACAATATCCTGCTGGACGGTGGGCGTGCTATCCCTTGCTTTACAGCGCCAAGCATTTATAAAGCCCAAGGAGATGACGCAGCCAGTATTGGCTTCTACCTTTATGAAATGGATACTGACAGCCCGCAATGGCGTGTAAATGTAACATCCTATCGTTGGATAGAATGGCGTTGGGAAATCGCTCCTTGCCGTGCAATCCCTGTCTTTAATATGCGGGATATTAGCGCCGGACTTCATGAAAGATACGCTCGGGATGTCAAGAAGCTATCTCTTGACATTCTCCCAGGGATCACATACCAGTCGCCGGATGGTACCGTCACCAATGAGTATAAAAACCGCGGAGATACAGCTCCGTCGCCGATGCTCCAGCTTTTAGAAGAGCATCGAGACGTGCGGCATTTTCAACTGGTTGGGAAGGGCGGTTCGTCCTGTGGTGGAGTCGGAAAAACAAGTACATTGCTGAATCTCGCTTTTTCTTTGACCTCATCATCCAACGCTCCCGATATTGCTCCGCTCTATATTCAGCTGAGACGAATTTACGGAATAAACAGCAAGTCAAAGAACAACGAGAATCGCATTCTCCACTATATGCGTGAGGAATATAAGCTCACAGAGGCTGATCGCAACGCTTCCTTTATATTCCTGCTGGATGGTTTCAATGAGATCCCGACCACAACGATGCAAATCCGATGCCTTAGGGATATCCTTGACATTTCAGACAAGAAATACCCGGAGGCAGCCATTATACTCAGCAATCGTGATCCGCTGGATACCTACATGGATCTGCTGGAATATGAAAACGGTTTTGACGCTGACCAGATTGATAGATTAAAGTTCTATTTCCACAACTGCTACATCAAGGAACTGTCGCAGGAACAGATTGATGACTATTTTGAGCCAAATCAGCGCTGTTTGGTTCCTGCTGCTCGTAATATTCTGGATACTCCCTTCTATTTGGTGCTTTATCGCCAGGCTATGCAGCCGTCCGGCAAGGATGCAGGAAGATGGATCACAGATGCTTTTCAGGACCACCTGAATAATGGTACTCCAGAGAAAACCACATTGATGCTCCAAATGTTGCTGCGTGAGATTGACAATCTAAGAAGCGATATTACCTCTGCCGAGCGTGAACTACGCTGCTTTATCCTGACAAAAGTGCTTCCATATCTTGGGTATCAAATGGCGCTCAGTTCCCATTTAGATCCTGCACTTACACCTATAAAGAGTCCTAACTTCTTCAGGCGTGATGCCTATGCCCGCACATATGCGTGCCTTTCTGCATATCTGCCGACCATAGACATTTGGAATGAATATAAGAATCAGAACCCTGAGACGCTGGAAAAACCTTGGAACACTCTGCGTAAACTCTATCAGGATAGTAATCCTGATATTTCTGATTTGACAGCAGCTATTCCCTATACTGTTTTCCCATCCGGCCTGCTCTGTCATCACGGAAGAAATATCAGCTTCTGTCACGATAACTATAGAGATTTCTTTGCTGCGTTTCATATTGCAAACGTGGTCTATGGCCTCTGCAACGGAATCAATCTTGCTGCGCTGTCCCCTGATGCGCAGGAGGTATTTCTGTTACAGCTCGAAACTCTTGATAACAGCATTCTCTTTGATGCTATTTCGATCTTACGGCAATACTTTGGCCTCTCTATCTATGATATCAGCGCGCAAGACACCACCGACCTCTCTGACACCTGCGCACAGATTGCTTTGCCGGCCATCTTGATTCGCCTTCTTGATGCCGTCATCCGTCGCGGTGAGCTTTCTAAGAACAAGTACTCCCAATTATGTCAGCTTAGATCAACACTCTGCGAAAGGTTTGTGCTGTCTTTTAAGGCACTGGATGAGAGTGATCCGCTGCAGACAAAATACTGTCTCTTTTTCTCGCTTGCGCTATCAATGCTGGCGAGGGACTATCGAACGGGGGTTGCGGGGACAAGAGATCTGGTCAAATGTGTCGGGTATGCCCAACAGTGTATCAACGGCGAAAAGAAATTAAATATTCCAAAAGCGGACGGCTACCTTCAGGTGGCCTTATGTCTCAACGCCCGTATGGAAGATCTGCTCAACGTGACGGATACCAAGATGAACGGTACGCTGCCTTTTTCCTCTCAGCTGGCTGATGCAGTTCGAGAGGCTGTCAGGGATTATCACGAGGGATCGATGTACAAACGGGATGAAGCTGTTCGTACTTTTAGGAGAAATTTATTCCCTCGATGGAAGCCCAGCTTGGGCAATGTTCTGGCGTGCTGCGACATTTTTCAGATTATTCTTGAAGCGGCGTATGAAAAATATGTCTCCGCCGCTAATCAGAACAATCAGAACTATCAAGAGATCGCCCGCCTTGGTTATGTCAGCAAGGCATACCTTGTTTTGGCTGCGATTGGGACAAGCGGTGGTGCGTTGAATCTGCTGGCACAGATGTTGATCAATCAGGCAAATCAGTATGAATCTGACCCAAGGATTCCTTTTTTTAGGAGTCATCCTGATATCGGCGCCTTTGTCCAGCAACATGCCGCATCTTATGGTTGGCATTTGAACGACAACTATGCGCTTGCCTACCGTGTGCTTCAAAGCGTATGCGGCATTCAGCGCGGCAGCCAGCCGTATTCTCACATGAAGAAGGCTGAGCTTGTGCTCAAGGGCTACGTCTCCGAATCGAGCAGCACACAGTTGACCTCACTTAACATTGCCATCAACGGCGGGCTGGCGATGGGACATTACTGGAAGGGGCGTCTTCTGCTGGAACAGGCAAAACAGGAACATGACCGCTGCAATGACTATAAAGATGCGGCCATTGCCAGCTTCTGTGCAACAAATGTGACAGAGCGCTTTGATCACTTGCCTGAAAATGCTGACGAGGACGCTGCTCCCCAATTGTCGCCTCCGCAATGGCTCTCTGCCATCGAGCTTTTACGGTATCCTGACAGAGTGGATTTTCGTGTTGATCGTAGGATGGTATTTCAAGCGATTCATCAAAAGCTTGCCCAGCAGGTTGAAGAGGTGCAGAGCGACAGTATCCAGATACATAACGAGCGCTATCGCCTGACAAAAAAGGATATCAGAAGCAATCTGGAGCGTTGCTTGGATATGGTGAAAGCGCAGTTCCCTGACAAGGTGCCCTTGATCCAAGAAATGATTCGATCAATAAGATAGGCATAGCAATCATGCGGTTTCGATAATTCTATCTGCTTTTATCGATCAAGAATAAGCATAGAGGCGCTGGGAGTATACCGCTCCCGGCGCCTCTTTGCTTATTCTATGCAACAACAGTTCAGAGTTTTTCGGGTATTTGCTTTAACCGACACGCCCAGGCATTCAGCCAAGCCTTTGCTTTTTCCGATTCAGGCCACTTTACTAACATTCCTTCCAGTATTTGAATCTGCCGCTGAGCTAAAATGAAGGCGTTGCGCGAGCGATGATAATCGTAGTTTTGCAGTTCTGGCTCTGTGGCGTCCTCAAATGTGTTCCAATCTAAAATATCCTTGAAAATGTGATTTTCTGCATTTTCACCGTATAGCGCATCTACGCAGTTCAAATAGAGTCCTATTGACCTAGGAATATCCGAGGCGGTTTGGCAGTCTTGAATTTCTCGTTTTAAGATTGGTTCTGCCCTTGCCAGCAATTGCTTCTGCGGATGAGAGTTTTCCATTCTTTCAGCAAGTGCCATAAGAAGAACTGCTCGTGATACGGCATTGCTATCATGCAGCCAATCTAACGCGGTATTTATTACCTCACCGCTGCACGCAGGAAGGTCGGATGCTAATTTGGACAGCAGTACCTCTTGAATTGCTTGCCACTGCGCCTCTGATTCTAACCGCCGTGTCCTAACGTGAAATATAACGTTAGATAGCACGATAGCTTCCTGTAAAGCTCTCACATCCGGTTCGAAGCGATTCCAAATCTCTCTGGCAACTTCAAACTGTGACCTTTCGTCGCGAATAGCATTAAAAAGCCATTCTGCACTCAATAAGCGGACATATAGCAGTTCCGAGCAAGCTGCTGCACAATATAGTTCTCTATCGAGTGGCGAGATTGCCATTTGAAAGGCCAGTGTATCAAACATCATTGGAGAACGCAGCTGACTTAGCAGCGTCAGGAATCCTGCAATATCTAATTCGAGCATCATATGGTATCCGCAGTTTAACCATGTGAGTCCGCGTAAATGGATATGTCCTGCATGGTCAATCAGCAAGTGGTACCCCTGTGGGCTTGGCCGAGCTTTTCCGTTTAGTAGTGCCCACAGCGTATATTCTGGAGAAGATGCTCCACACTTCAGATAATCACACTGCTGCTCAGCGGCCTTTGCCAAATTTGGAAACTCTGATAAGAACAGAGCCTTAACTCCACCCGCGGATTGAAGCATTTCCGTTAGCAGTTCCACTTGGCTCGTGCAGATATTGCTCAGCGCATAACAGAACATTTTACATGCATCTATTCGATCACTTTGTGCTCGCTCTGCTACGGCCGTAAGGACTGTAGAGAAATCATCTTTGCAAATACATATCTGCTTTGACGATTCATCATACCACTGCCGCAAATACCTTTCCGCTGCTGACTCTACTGAAGTTTCGCTTTGAACCTGACACCGGTATGTCTCAGAGCAAAAAAGAACCTCATTTGAGATCCTCAATGCTCTTGGCTTCTGCTGTTGGATATCGGAATCAGAGAGACTATTCAGGTACTCACAAACTTCCATGCATACCCGATGCTCCAGCGGAGCTATGACAAGCGGAAACTTTTGCGCCATAGAGTTGAGAGAATTACTCAGAAGGAATCCATCGATCGTACCGTCCTTGTGATATCGAATCAGATATCGGTCGTGAAAGACGCCTTTTTCACCACGCGTCAGATTTCTTACCACCAGATTGTTGTGGAGAAGGGGTGCTGTCCGCTGTAAAAAAGCGCGAGTTTCCTCGCAAACATTACTTTTTTGATTTGTGTCCGGATCAAGCGAGCCAAGCGAGGTAATGATCTCCAGTTCAAGGTCTGTTCGTTGTATTCTCGTCAACAGCTTTTCTGCTGCCCGTGCAGAGAAGTATGGATCGGCAATTACCGCCTTGCAAACAGAGGATTGCTCAATATATGCTCTTACCTGCAAAAAGCTATCGATCTCTCCGGTTGTGGGGGCGTTAGAAATAAATGCCCCAGTTTCTTTTTTTCCCTGATAATCTTTAAAAAGAGAGTAGCCGTCCTCCATCGCCTCATCTAACACGGACTCATGTTCGCTGCGAATGCTGATTGCACGATCCGTAGTGATGCGTTGGACTTTCATGAGTTGAGTTCGAATCAGTTCGCTGCTCTTTGCTGCAGAATGTAATAATTTATTTGTCCAAGAGTCTCCGATTTGATATGGAGTACCGCCCCACCTCGAGATGATGGAGAGTCCCATCATCAGCGCAATGCTTTGGGAGACGATTAGCTTTCCTGTGGCGACATTCCATGCGTGGACCACAACCGATGTCATTGGCTCATTAGCCTCGAAGTAGATTTCCTTTTTATTTGCAGGCCATACTTGTGTCTGATTACAGATCACATAGTCTTTATACTTTCCGATACAGTTAACAATGATGTCTTCTGCAAAATCTTTGCGCTTGCGAATCGTTGTAACCCGCAGGCCTTGATCCTTGTGGATATCTATTTCAAAACTGCTATTCTCAGGGGTACGATAATAAACTTCGTAGTTGCCAAAACGACGTCCATCTATACAGAAGTCAATTCCACAGTTGCATTTTGCCCATTCAAGAAGTTCAAGTGTCTGCTCGTAGCGTGTTCTACCATCTGCACTGAATTCATTTTGTATCTCACTCAAAAGAGAAAGCTTTTCTCTGTTCCAAAATTCAAAGAGATAACAGAATTCGGATATGGGCACAGCCTGCTGTTCTTCATCATCGGAATATAGGAGCTGCTCTCTTTTATACAACTGCGGCGATTTGAGAGTTACCCTTTCGCATAACATGATTGGTTCGGTGCCCGTCAGACTTATCAAGAAATTATCTGCTTCGCTTGGCGATAGAATCGCCTTTGCAATCAGCTTTTGCCCCTTCCTGTCAGCAGGAAAGGCCTTCCACGGATATGAGGATTCTTCGGTTTCACTGCTGAACCCATAGAGAAGTCTGTATTGTGTATCCACCTTAAAAAGTAATAATTTGACAAACCTTTTCCGCATTTTGCATCCCCTTCGTCAATGTTGAGCAGGCTTTTCAAAGTGCGCTGCTATTTTACCGTTATGATCTGGTATCATTATAGCAAGTATACCTCTCCACTATCGATGCTCGCAATATTGGAATCCAGCAATCTGTGAGATTCCAATATGCAAGCATTTTATAGTAGACAATATGCAACGTTTTTCGACACGCAACACACCACAAATGTGGGAAGTCGTTTCACGGCTGCAATTCAAAATGGAGGGACTTTTATGAAAATCAAAAACGTGGCTATCAAAAACTTTAGAGGCTACAGCGATGAGATTAATAGCGACTTTGAAGATTTAACAGCATTCGTTGGGAAAAATGATATTGGAAAGTCAACTATTTTAGAGGCGCTTGACATTTTCTTTAATGACGGGAAAGGCGTAACAAAACTGGACAAGGCAGATCTGAATGTTGAAAGTAAAGCGCGTCAGGAAACAGATATCTCAATCCGGGTCTGCTTTACAGATCTTCCTGAAAAGATTGTTATCGACACAACAAATGAGACATCACTTAGCGCAGAGTATCTGCTTAATTCGGACGGCTTGCTTGAAGTTGTCAAACGTTATCCTAATGCAGGTACACCAAAAGTTTTTATTTGTGCGATGCATCCGACGAATCCGGAATGTGCAGACCTACTTACTAAAAAAGATAGTGATCTTAGAAAAATAATTGAGACGAGAGATATCCCATGTGAAGATAAGACGAGAAACTCTGCAATGCGAACAGCAATTTGGAGCTATTACGGTGATGATTTGCAGGTCAATTCAGTCGAGCTTGATGTAACTAAAGGTGATGCCAAACCCATTTGGGAGAAGCTCCAAAAGTACCTTCCGGTTTACTCCTTATTTCAAGCCGACCGAAAGAACAGTGATAGTGACAGCGAAGTTCAAGATCCTTTGCATGCGGCCGTAAAAGAGATATTGCAAGATGAAGATATCAGCCAAACCTTAGATCATGTCGCAGAAATTGTAGAAGGAAAGCTGCAAGAGGTTGCGACGCGTACTCTTGAAAAGCTGCGAGAGATGAGTCCTGATATAGCCAATACATTGAGTCCTGTCATTCCACCTGCTTCGAGCCTGAAATGGGCAGATGTGTTCAAATCGGTCACTATTTCCGGAGATGAGAGCATTCCTATTAACAAACGTGGTAGCGGATCTAAGCGACTGATATTGCTTAATTTCTTTCGTGCAGAAGTTGAGCGTCGCAAGGATGAAGCAAATGCTCCCGGCATTATTTACGCCATTGAGGAGCCGGAGACGTCACAGCATTCAGAAAACCAGAAAAAACTTATCAATGCATTGATCGCACTCTCCACTGAAAGCAATGTCCAAGTAATCGTCACTACTCATAGCGCGGTACTTGTTAATGCGCTCGACTTCAAAAATATCCGACTGATTTGTGCGGATGGATCTCAAAAACGTGTTGAGGCTGTGCGCTCGGGACAGTTACCTTTTCCTTCACTTAATGAAGTCAATTATCTTGCATTTTCCGAGATATCTGAAGGGTATCACGACGAATTATATGGCTACCTCGAAGAACCGGGATGGCTTAACGAGTATAAGCAAGGTAAGACAACCGTTCCTTATAAAAAAATCAGCGCCAATGGCACAACGCGAGAGCAGCAGATATGCATGACAGAATACATTCGACACCAAATTCATCATCCTGAAAACACATATAATGCGCGGTTTAATGATTCGCAGCTCCGGAGGTCTATTGAAGACATGCGAGCTTTTGTTACTTCTAAAGCCCAAACTCCGGAAACCACTTAAATACTTCCATAAAGATGAGAATTCTAATCCGAACAGGGATTGCCTTTCAGAAAATTAAAGCACTATTTGTCTTTGACGGAGCGGATGAATTGAAAAACGCAAGGGATAGAATCGTTGGTAAATGAAAAATAATTTATAATCGCTGGACACATTCTGAAAACACATATAATACGAGATTTAATGATTCGCAACTCCGAAAGTCTATTGAAGACATGCGAGCTTTCATTACTTCTAAAGTCCAAGCATTAAAAACCATCTGAATTTTCCTTTAAAAATGAGAGTTCTAAACTTGCCTTTCAAAAAAATAAAGCATCATCTGCCTTTGTTAGGGCAGATTGATTGAGAAAAACGCAAGGATTAAAAATCGCTTGGTAATAGAGATTTATGCTGAACGAACTCTAACAATCCCTTATCATGTGACAAGTGCATTCCGGTTTTAGTCAGGCTGATGAAAATCAATTCATAATCACTGGACACATTTTTGGTACCTTGATATAATACGAATATAATAAGTAGGAGTTAGGGCTATGCTGATTTATCTTCAAGTAATCGAAACAGAGGAAGACAAAAACAAGTTTGAAGACATATACCAGAAATATCGTGGCCTTATGTATTATGTCGCTTACAAGCGCTTACATCATGAACAAGACACAGAGGACGCAGTACATCATGCATTTATGAAAATAGCTGAAAATATTACGGCTATTGATCCAGTGAGTCCAAAAACAAAGCAGTTCGTCGTAACTATAGTTAATAACAGAGTAACTGACATGCTGCGAATGAATGGCCGGCATCCCGCCGCAGAATACAACGATGAAATTCTTAGCGGCCTGAGTTCCGAACTTCACACAGATGATTTGCTTACAGAAGCTATCCTCAAGCTTCCGGAGCAACAGCGTCATGTTATCTGGCTGAAGTACTATCACGGTTACAGTTTACGGGAAATTTCAAAGATGCTAGGCATTACATTATCTTGGGCACAGAAAATTGATCAGAGAGCAAAAAAGCAACTTGAGATACTATACAAAGAAGGAGGCGGTGAATTTTGATCACGGATGCGCAGCTACGCAAAGCTGCTGAAAAATCCAGCGACTTATATCTGCGTTACGTAGAACATAAAAAGAATCCCATATGCTTTCATCGGTACTATATGAAATGCATCCATCTTGAAACTTAATAGAAGCTATGAGTTTACTGTTTGCCAATGACAAGTCCTGGACTGGAGGAAATTTAAGACCCGTTGATTGATCTCTTAAAATTGATTCAACCATATCGGATATTACGATACTTCGATTTTCGGGATTATCCAAGAAAGTTATCTTTTTTTGCGTTTCATTGACCGTTGCAGAAAAATATCCTCTTGAATAACTAATATACGCACTACAAATCGGCGAGTATGGCTTTGCTTGCAACTCCAGTAGCTGTGCAGCTTCTAAATATCGCTCAAATATGATTTTCATTTCCAAAGTATCTGTGTCTTTATGCGAACAGTCCTGGAATATCCATTGAATTAGAACATTTAATGAATCTAGCTGCTCTCGGATTAGTATTGAATACTCCAAGCTATCACCGATTAGTGCAAGATTTGTTGTGCCACCCAAGCGGCAAGCATCCTCAAAGACGGTTAGTGCATTATATAATGCTGTTTTTCTATTCAGAGAAAATAATGGATTTTGTTTATGATAGGCATCAATAATTTTTTCGACTTCACGAATGTATTCTGCCATATTTGGGTTACCTCCTAACGCATATGCCGCTATTGCCTATAAGTATATCAGTATTTACGATAAGATTCTATATAAGAGATTGTTTTATAAGAGATTACTTTAGGACTATATTTTCAAATTGCTCCTAAGTGATATCGGTGGTGTCCTCATAGGGAGGAGACCGCCTTCTTGAAAAAAGTTTTAACACTCATCTCACTGCAATACTACGACGACGCGAAAGCAGGTATAGCTACACTATTTATAACTATATGGGCCAAGGATAAAGAAAAATTGGCAAGAAAAAATAGTTAACTGATTGAGATAAAGCTCGTCCATCTTCTTTAATTTCTGTTAATGGACAAATGATCCCTTTTATAAGATTTATCTATCTAATAAGTGTAAGAAAAATGCCTTTGCTAAAATATAAATTATTTGTCCAAAATCAATTTATTTCATCGTATAAATAGGAAAATGAGTAAAGAAGGTGATAACAATGGGCTAATTATTTATTAACGGCCAATACCAATTCACTCTGTCGTATATTTCAATAGATTTGGAGGATAAAATGAGACAGTATAAATGGAAAAAGAGTTTATGCATGTTTTTGGCGTTGTTGATGCTTTTTAGCACTTTTTCAACACCTCAGGCAACCTTTTCTGCCGATAATGTGGATGTAATCGAAAACGCTGTCGAAGAATATGTGAAATCATGGTTTTTTGAAAATTTCTCAGAACATTATATCTTGTCAGATTATTCTTCATCTGTCTCAGAACTCACAATTACTGGGGATGAAATCTTAGCAACAGTGCCTTTGGGGGCTTATACTACCTTAAAATATACAAGTGTTGATTCTTTGCCATACATGTTAGGAATTAAGGAAAAACTAAATATATCTTCTCTTGCTGAGATCGTCCCTGCAGACTTTGCGCAAAAATATGGTAAGGCGGCTGTTGCTGAACTTCGTAAATCTGTTGACTATGGAGTTGAGACAAGCAGTTCGTCTGCAGTAGCAAGCAAACTTTCGATGGACAGCAAAGGAAATAGTGCGCTTACTACAAAGAGAGCAGTCGATACTTTGAAGAATTCGATGCATATTACTTCAGCCCAGGCGGAAGATATCATCTCTTTGGTAGCAAATAATTTCGTTGACGCAGCTGAGTGTATTGGAGTACCGACGTTATTAACACTCGAGATTTCCTTTGCAGCGAAGTACAATAGCGACGGAACATTTAGCAATGTCACAATTGAGCAACGTCATGGGGATTACGCTGTTGAATCAGAGAGTGAAATCAAGCCGCTTTCCTTTGAGGACTTGAAGAAATCTGCGGAGGAAGAAATTGATGTTTGTTTGGCATCTGATTTGAGTTCCTTGCAGGCGGTAGTTCCTCTTGCCGCAGCTGATAATTATAATCGCGTAGCTGCGAGAGATTACGCATGGCAACACACGGCCCCTGGCTATGGCTATCATCAGAACGATCCTGATCTTGGCGGCTATACACCTTCGACAACATGCGGGCATACATTCTATGACAAGAATGGCAACAAAACGTATGTTTATGTGGACCGCAGTTTTTGGAACACCACAGATTATCCGTCGTGTATGGCGCTTGGCCATTGCCATAATGATTGCGCTTGCTTTGTGTCTCAATGCATGGTAGCCGGCGGAATCTTACCTACAAGTGATTGGTATTATGGATCACTCACATGGGTAAGTGCGTCTAGGTTAATCGATTTTATTACGAGTAATGAGGTCGGCGGATATGCTGTGACATATAAGACTTGTAATGCTGGCAATATTGTTTACTGGGAAGGACATATTACGCTCTGCACTTTGAATGATACTGTCTCGCATCGATATACTGGACACACGAATGATCGTAATAACTCAAAATTCAGCTCAGCAGATGCATATTACGCTATTAATTTAGCGTGACGTGAATATCTTGGAGGAGAACTCCGTGAATAGAAAATGCTTTTTTGCTTTGATGTTACTTTGGCTAATTTCAATGGTTAGTGGATGCTTTAATAAGCAAGGAAACGCTGCATTTGAACCTCAAGAGACTGTTTTCACCAATGGTGCATTTTCCCTTGCGTTGCCTTGTGAGTTGTCTAATCAAGTAATCGTTAATCCGTCGGAAAGTTTTTACATCACCGATCAGACTGTTTTTTCAGTATTCCATGCTGATACTTTTGCGGCGGAAAATCTAGGATGGATTTTTTCAATCTGTAGATATACTGAAAGCGAGTACTGCGAGGAATACTTGCAGAGCGAAAGTCGTCAATATGTGTTTGCAAGAGATGAATGGGGATATTACTGCGTCCTCTTTCCAAGTGATGTACAGTCTTTAGATCCTACGGTAAATAGCTTTATGGAAAACGTCCGCCAAAATGAACTGGACGGCATCTTGGATGATTTTATTTCCAGAAATGCTCTTGAAGAATACGGTGAGAAATCCTTGGGGGCTTACGAAGAAATCGAATCGAACGAGGAAGAAAAACCAAATACGGCTATGATTCCCAATTTTTCCGTGCTTGTTTGCGACCAACCAACATGGGCTGGTATCTGTGATTGGTTTTATTCCAATTCGATGCATCAAAAGACTATGCTTCTAAGTGATTTTTGTAACCGTGCGCCTCTGGAGGAGTGTATTACATCTCTTTTAACTAATAGTAGTGACGTCATTTTAATTCCCTGCAATGATGAAATCTTGGAAGGGTTTTCACAGTTTCGAGCAATACCGATTCAAAAAGATGCAATCGTATTTGTCCGTAATAATAGCAGTGAGTTGTATAACCTGAATCAGTCGCAGATTGTGGATGCGTATACAACAGATGCACAGATTTATTGGGATAGAACAGGGGGCGAACCCATTATTCCGTCAATGGGATATTTGGACTTGGAAGTTGAACTTTGGCAGGAACTTTCAATGTGCTTTGACCTCGTTGCAACTTCGAAAAACATAGTTTCGGCGGCCGATTCTGATAACCCTGCACAGGCCATTATAGAAAAAAACCTAAATGGAACGGGCGTGTGGCCATACTATTTTAGCTTATTGACCGGAGAAGTTGGTATTAATGGTTCTGTTGTTACAGTTGACGGGGTTTATCCATCTGCACAAACAATTTTGAATGAAGACTATCCATATACACTGAGCTATTATGCCATTTTTTCATCGCAGAATCCATACTGCAACCAAATCCTCGATTTTGTTGAGCGGCTCGAATCAGTGCTTTTGTAAAGGAGAAAGATATGAAAAAGAAGATAACCAAAATCATACTCGCAGTATGCCTTGTTGTTGCAGGACTTCCCCTTTTTGCTATTGGAGCGAGGGCTAACGACGATGCGAATACGAACAGCGAGATGATGATCTCGGTTGATAACTATTTTGATTATAGAAATGCTAAGCTGATGACAGCAAGCTTTGGTGCAGGATACACTGCTGATAGTATGGATTATCCTGCGTTAGTGTGTAATGATGTTGAAGCTCCAGCGATGGCCATGGAGGCGAAGACGAACACAGATTTAAGAACAAGCGGCATGATGGATTACTTTGAATCATGCAAGCTTCATTTGCTGAGCTGGGAAGCCTTTACTGGGGAGCCTCAGGACATTACAACAATGGAAAACGGACTTGTGTCTTGCAAAGTATACGAGTGGGTGGAGTATACATGGTATAGTGATGATTTTCCTGATCCGGTTTCGTCTGGATTTGGAACGTGGCATACATTAACACTTGCTCCGAATGCTGGAGATACTAGCTATCAAATTGTCCAAGATATTTATGACGAAAGTGATATTAGTGGCTTTAACAACACCGTTAGTAAAGCGAATGATTTTGACAACGAAATTTTACCACACTATGATACAAGAGGTAATGTATCAACATTCTCTGCGTTAGCATCGTCGTTTTCTCGTTCTGCAGCAGTTAGTTATGCAGACGCCTATGTTGGAAACTACTCGTTTTCATCTGGGGATGTTGCAGATTATACTTACTATAATAAACAATATAAAAACTTTAATGCATCGGGCGGCGACTGTGCGAACTATGTGTCGCAGTGCTTAAAAGCGGCCGGACTTGGCACAACGAGTAACTGGTATTATAACAATAATGGCAGTATTTGCACAGATAGTACCCATGACGCAAGAGTTGGTCATACGTGTACGAATACGCATATTTGCGGAGAGGCGTGGAGAAAATCAACTGAACTAAGAAAAGAACTTTCTTCATATTATGCATCCACTTTTGATACTGATCCAAGCCCAGATTCTTTCTGTGTTGCAGATGTTGGCTTTTTTGGGAGAGGTGCAACACAATCACACTCTGTTATTTGCGTTGCAACTGGTGGCAATTCTTTCCTCATCAATTCTCATAACAACGATAGAAAGAGAGTTGAATATAATGCGAGAACGATTGCTAGTAACAGTTTAAGTAGACTACACATTCATAGCGGCAACTCTTGGACGAAATATAATGCAACTTATCACAGAGGGCTTTGTAATGGCGGCTGTGGTGAGTTTGTTTTGGCACAGCATTATGCTAGAACGCCCGGAAGTAATGCTACTTGTTTGGGGTGCGGCTATGTTGGGAACATTTCTATTGGACTTATGTCTATGGGGGATAAGTTATCCTGATAAGCGGCGATGGGGAGACAGCCTGTCGCAAGCACACTTTTACAAATGGCAGGCTACTAAGCAATTTTATACAAGGAGGTATATTATGAGGACATCTATTCGAAATATCCTTTCTGCGATTATCATTATGTCAGTCTTGCTCTGCAATGCTATGGCTATCGAAAAAGAGAATATCAAAATAAATTCCGCTGCTGAGGAATTAATTGTAGACTTTCTTGATGCATATTCAACATCTCTTGTAGAGTTAACACCGCTCGACTATTCTGATTTTTTTTGGGATACGGAGAGCACAACTGTTTTTGCCCTACTTACTGACTATCGAATTGAATATGACAGCTTATGGGATAGCAGATATAGTAACATTTCGATTGATCCTGAATTTAGTAATATCAGCGCAGTTGATGACGAAATCGTTGCCGATGTAAAATTGAGTTATGAGGCAAATATTTGGCATGATGGTAAGAGCGAGAAAACACTTGGGGTAATTGATTTTACATTTACGTTAAAAGCAAGCGATGATAATTGGAAAATCTCGGCTATAACTCGCGAAGGCGACGAAGAATGGATTGAAGATGCAAAGACTTCTTCAGCGAAAAAAACTGGAACGACTGTAGTTTCGGAATTGAAGCGCTTATTAAATGAAGAACTTGCGAAAGCAAAAGCATTGCCTCATACTAAAATGCTTTATGGAACGCCTATAGATCCCAAGGAGACGCAGGTACTCAATACATCCGTCGAAGATACTAAAGCAAGTAGCATGCGTAATGCTTTAATTGTGGCATACGATGCAAACAAAGCGGTTAATTATAGCGATTGCTATGCGCTTACAGAAAATTCACTTTTTTATGAAGCCGATAAGGATTGCACAAACTTTGTGTCACAGTGTGTATGGGCCGGATATGGCGGTTGGGTAAATGGTGATGAGACTGCCAATGCACAAAACATTGCAGCTCACTACCGCATGTATCATCACAATAACAGTGATTGGTATACGACCAGTTGGTTTGCACACAAAAACGGTGGTAGCAGCCCGTGGGAAAGTGCAACATCACATGGAAATTTTGCTTTAGGAAATACGGGCAGCGGTTTGGGTCCATTTGGACTTGGAAGTACTACAGCAGTTCTGTATAGTAACTATGATGCGAGTTCGATTCAGAGGGGAGATGTTGTCCAACTAGGTAGATCTGCAAATGACATACGGCATTCTGTGATTGTTCGAACTGCAGGAAGTTCATTCGAAAATATCTTTGTGAATTCGCATAATTCGAAACATTATAACTATCCTCTGAGTAAATATTTTGAGACATATTCCTATATCCGCGTTATTCACTATCGCCCTGCTTTTTTTGCAAATTAAGCTGCTTTTAGCATACGAATACGAAAAAGGGCTTTGTTAGACTAATGTGAGGTAAGCGTCAAACCTCCCCGCGTATAAAAAGGCCGCCATCTCAAGGAGCTTTTGCTCACCGAGATGGCGGTCAATTATTTTTGCGGCACATAACATTCTTTCGGGGCTCTCGCGGGAAGCAGCTTTTCAGCCCATGCTTCATCAGTTTCGCTCAGCTGCGGCGCGTTTCGCAGGATCCAAAGCAGATATTGATACGGATCCAAGCCGTTTTCCTTCGCCGTTTCAATCAAGCTGTAGATCACGGCGCTGGCCTGCGCGCCACCCGGCGTATTGGCAAAGAGCCAGTTCTTCCTGCCCATCACAAAGGGCTTAATGCTGCGCTCGG
>OJSO01000692.1_pt1 | contig 28247 bp, 16 predicted proteins | sample 1599521 | NCBI WGS metagenome assembly OJSO01 (sample SAMN04168659, study PRJEB22393) | human gut metagenome | biome: human gut microbiome; feature: stool | host: Homo sapiens | collected 2014-05-12 | reverse complement strand
ACGCATATCGGATTTGATGATGCTGAGGAAGAACTGAAACGAATAGAAAAGTTTAGGAAGGCACGGGCGGAGGTTGAACAGAAGAAAGAGAAACCTATGTCGCAGAAGATGTTTAAGGTAGTTTAATATGGAAAAGAGATGACGCTCCGGCTTAGGCTGGGGCGTTTTTTCTGTGGAAAAAGTAAGTGTTTGGTGCTATAATAAACCTTATAAATGATGAAAGAAAGTTATACATGTTATCAATTTACCAGTTGATGAAATATTTACGTAATACACACCATATCAATGTTAAAAGCTCACAGACACAAGCACTTAGAAATATGGGCTATTATCATGGATTTAAGGGATATAGATTTATTCGAGAGGATACTAACCGTGTTAATTTTAGCTCTTTGGATGAAATTATAGCACTGAATAAATATGATATGCGACTTAAAACAGTTCTTTATCCTAAGGTAATGTTTATAGAAAATGCATTGAAGAGTTATGTTATTGAGGCTTTATTGGCAGATAGCAAATCTGAGAATTTTGATGTTATTTACAATAAATCATTAACAGCATATAGAAATTATACTCCGGGGAGCCGTGCATATAAAACAGAGTACACGAAGAGAATGAATCTAAAAGGAAAAATAAATGCTGCTCTTGTTCGTGACTATAATAAGAGAAGTGTGGTAGCACATTTCTTTAATAATGATATTACAATACCTGTTTGGGCAATATTTGAAACTTTAGCGCTTGGTGAGTTTGGAACTTTATATGATTGTGCCTGTACAAATGTTAAGCTTTATGTTTCAAATATAATGAAGCTCCCAACTAATTTAGATTCAGATGGCATGAACACAAAGTTCTTTATATTTACAGTTAAAGATTTGCGAAATGCAATTGCTCATAACAATGTGATTTTCGATACTAGTGTACTGGCATATTGATATTTAGTCAATTATTTCTGGCTGTTATTGCCGTTTTATGGTACAATAAAAGAAACGGCGGTGATATCCTATGGCAAGACCAAAAAAATATAATATCCATCTTACAGAAAAAGAATTGAAAACGTTGAAATCTGTTATCCGTAAGAAACAAACTTCAAAAACGATCCGCAGCAGATGCCAGATCATCCTCGATCTGGACGAAGCCCACGGAAAAGTCTTAACCCATGAACAAAGTGCAAGATCGAATGGGGTCTGCATGGCAACGGTTACCAATACTGTGACGAAATATATGAATGGCGGCATTGACGCCGTTACTGAATTTAAGCGAAATATCAATTCAGATAATGCAAGGCGCAAGGTTGACGGACGTACAGAAGCCCAGCTGATTGAACTTGCCTGCGGACCTGTTCCGGATGGGCATTCCCGGTGGACAATCCGTTTGCTTGAAAAAGAATCCAAAGTGATCCTGGAAACTCCTGTGGGCAGGGAGGCAATCCGCAAGGCCTTAAAAAAACAAACTTCGACCTCACAAAAACGAGTACTGGTGCATCCCGGCAAAGGAATACCCAGAATTCATAGCCTGTATGGAAGATGTTCTTGACGTTTACGAACTTCCCTATGATAAGAAACGTCCGGTGGTATGCATGGATGAAAAACCATACCAGCTTCTTGGTGAGGCAAGGGAACCACTGCCGATGATTCAGGGAAGTGACCGGAAAACAGATTCCGAATATGTCCGTAACGGAACTGTCAGCATATTTGCTTTTATAGAACCGCTTGGAGGGACGCATCATGTAAGCGTAAGAGAACACCGCACGGTGCTTGACTGGGCAGAAGAAATCAGGTACCTTACAGATGTCATGTACCCGGATGCTGAAAAAATCGTCCTTGTGATGGACAACCTCAATACGCACAAACCGTCCTCCTTGTATAAGCGCTATCCGGCGGAAGAAGCAAGACGCATCCTAAAAAGGCTGGAGATCCATTATACCCCAAAGCATGGGAGCTGGCTGGACATTGCGGAAATAGAGCTTCATATAATGACCAGACAATGCCTCAGCCGCCGTATCGCTGAGATAGGGGTGTTACGCAGTGAACTGTCTGCATGGGAAACAGAACGAAATACACTGGCAGCAAAGGTCAACTGGCATTTCAGAACCAGTGACGCCAGAATAAAGCTTAGTTCACTGTATCCTACATTTACCACTGCCTCTTAACGAGGTGGTGGTATTGCTAAAAATTATCAAGTCATTACACTAGTGTACTGTATTGTTTACATTTAACTAAATATTTATAGCTATTATAGCCGCTTCATGTTAAAATAAAAGAAAACGGCGGTGATTTATATGGCAAGACCAAGAAAATATGTCATTAAACTTACAGATGATGAATTGAAGACATTAAAATCTATAATTCGCAAAAGTAATACATCTAAAACTATTCGAAGCAGATGCCAGATTATTATTGATTTGGATGAGGCTCATGGGAAAGTATTAACCCATGAGCAATCCGCAAGATCAAATGGTGTTTGCCTGACAACTGTAACGAATACAGTGACCAAATATTTTTCCGGTGGCATTGAAGCGGTTACCGAGTTCAAAAGAAATATCAATTCCGACAATGCAAGGCGTATCCTTGATGGATGTGCAGAAGCACGTATTATTGAACTTGCCTGCGGTCCTGTTCCAGAAGGCCATTCCAGATGGACTTTGCGTCTGCTGGAAAAAGAAGCCAAAGTAGTGCTTGATACACCGGTTAGCAAAGATGCTATCCGTAGAGCCTTAAAAAAAACAAACTTCGACCTCACAAAAATGAATACTGGTGCATTCCCTCAAGAGAGGACGCAGAATTTATAGCTTGTATGGAGGATGTTCTCGATGTATACGAACTTCCATATAACCCACAACGCCCCGTTGTTTGTATGGACGAAAAACCATATCAGTTACTTGGCGAGGCAAGATCCCCACTTCCTATGCGCCCCGGCAATGACCAGAAAGTAGATTCTGAGTATGTCAGAAATGGTACATGCAGCATTTTTGCATTCGTAGAACCGCTTGGTGGAGCTCATCATGTAAGTGTTCGGGAACATCGGACTGCAATTGACTGGGCAGAAGAAATCAAATATCTTGCCGATGTCATGTATCCAGATGTAGAAAAAATAATTCTTGTAATGGATAATCTTAATACACATAAACCAGCATCATTGTACAAACGTTACACTGCTGATGAAGCCAGAAGAATCATGAAACGGTTGGAGATTCACTACACACCAAAACATGAAAGCTGGCTTGATATTGCAGAAATCGAACTTAACGTCATGACCAGACAATGTTTGAACAGAAGGATTGATAATATTTCAAATCTTCGTAAGGAATTATCAGCATGGGAAGTTGAACGAAATACCGTAGCCGCAAAGGTAAACTGGCAATTTCGAACGGAGGATGCAAGAATTAAATTGAATTCCTTGTATCCGACATTTACTACTGCATCTGAATAAGATGCAGTAGTAATGTTAAATATCAACGATACATCACACTAGATATGTAGTATATATCCTCTTGGATTGATGTTAAAATAAAATATTAATCCAGGAGGATATTTTTATGGCAAGACAAAGAAAACTTTTACCGGAACGCAAAGCGTTCATCAACAGCTTACTGGAGCATTACCAACCAACAGATGCAAATGATGTCCATGAGATGCTTAAGGATTTATTGGGTGATCCCCTTCAAGGTATGCTTGAAGCAGAAATGGATCAGAAACTGGGCTATTCCAAGTATGATTACCATAACAAGGAAACTGACGACAGCCGAAATGGTTACAGCAAGAAAACTGTTACCTCTTCCCTTGGTGAAATCAACCTCGATATTCCAAGAGACAGGAAAGGTGAATTCGAGCCTCAGATTGTCAAAAAGAATCCGACTGATATCGCAAACATTGAAGATCAGGTGCTGTCCATGTACGCCAAAGGCATGTCTACACGGCATATCTCTGCCCATCTGAAATCCGTTTATGGTGTGGATGTTTCTGCAGAAATGATATCCCCCATATGACAGATAGAATCCTTACGATTGCAAAGGAATAGCAGAGCCGTCCGCTGGAAAAGAAATATGCCATTGTTTTCATGGATGCCGTACATTTTCATGTAAGACAGGATAATCAGACCGTGAAGAAAGCGGTATACGTTGCAAGGCATCAAACTGAACGGACGCAAGGAAGTATTAGGCATATGGATTGTGGGGAATGAAAGTGCAAAATACTGGCTCTGCGTTCTGAACGAAATTAAAAACCGTGGTGTGGAAGACATCATGATTGTATCTGTGGATGGACTTACTGGATTTGGAGATGCAATCAATGCAGTATTCCCTAAGGCAGAAATCCAGAGGTGTATCGTGCATCAGGTGCTATACCACCAAATTCGTGAATTATAAAGATTTAAAGCCCTTTGTAAAGGATTTAAAAGAGGTATATCAGGCAGCGACTGAAAAACTGGCCTTGACCTCATGCATAACCTCGTATGTGGTTTCTGTTCGTCAGACCAGAGATTTGCCCGTGGGTTAGTATGTTCACCACATCCAGCTTCCTTCAAATTCCACCTCACAATGGACACCCTTGCCTTCAGCTATATCCTTCCCACTACCGGGCGGATTCGGGATTTGCACCCGTTGGAAACGTGCGCCGCTAGGTGCACTAGCAAAACCCAGACTGCAAGTTGACAGCCTGGGTATGTTGTATAATTTACACTCTCGTCATAACGCTCCAAAAAAATCTCTAATAGCTGAAGGTGTTACTTCATAAAAATGCAACTCTTCTTCTATGCCACATACTGTTATCATATGATTCAACTTTTCCATCGAATAAAAATAATCTTGGCAATTTGTATCCATGACATCTAGCCGAGTAACATCACCCACTAGTCCACACCCTATTTTCTTTAATAGCGCTTCCTTACGTGTCCATAAAGTATAAAACGCTTCTCTCTTATCTGCTGCTTCCTTCAAATATGCTTTTTCTACCACTCCAAATGCAATATCTGCTATTTCCAAAGGTGGCTCTTTCATCTCTTCCACATCAATCCCTACCTGGGTTGAAGAAACCGCACAAACAACATACTCGCCAGAATGAGATAAACTAATTTCAACCGGGTTTGCTCCTGCCGCTACAACATAAGGTTTACCAGCATTTGTTTTACCTATCCCAATGTTTTCTGGTTTGCAATTTAACCTCTGTACCACCCCATATCGGCATAAAAGCTCCACATATAAGGACAATTCTTTATCACTATCCCGTCGCATATAAGCTATTTTCTTTCTTCGCTCTTCACTAATATATGGGAGCAGGCACTCTTCTGCCTGCCCCCAATCATGTTTTTTGTTTCTGTAATAATAAATATCCATCCTAATCAACCAGTACCGCGTTTTTTTTCTCTAAAAGTTCCTTCATTTCACGAATGGTGGATGTCATAAAGAGGTCTGTCAGCGTTATTTCTACATCAAAGTTTTCACGAAGCTGTGATAAGAGCTTCATGGCAATCAGAGAATTTCCTCCCATAGCAAAGAAATCAGAATCTAAATCAATCTCATCCATTTTCAGGTCCAAAAGTTCACAGAACTTCTCTTTTAAAATATTCTCCAACACATCGCTTTCGGTAGCTGAAATTCTAGGTGCAACTTCCTTCTTCCTACCAGCATATAACTTCGCAAGTGACTTTTTATCTACCTTTGCATTTATAGTTATCGGAATCTCATCAATTGCAACATATTTCTTCGGTACCATATAAGCAGGAAGCTTACTCATCAGATAGCCTCGGAGCTCATCTTCTACTTCCAAGCCATCACTTACATAAAACAATACAAGCTGATTATCCTGGGCTTTGATTGCGGCTACTCCTTTTACCTTCTCTACTGCTAATGCTTCAGATTCGATTGCAACCAGTTCAATTCTCTTTCCATTTATCTTAACCTGTTCATCATCACGTCCGTCAAAAAGAATTGTACCATCTTCCCTATAATGTCCTCGATCTCCAGTATTATAAATACGTTCTCCGGTTTCTTCCCAAATAATAAACTTATCCCCAGTACGTTCCTCATCCTCACAGTATCCGTTTGCCACACCAATTCCAGCACAATACAGGGTACCAGTTACACCAACCGGAAGCTGCCTTTTGTTTTCATTTAAGATATAATAACGATTATTTGCGATTGGTTTTCCATAAGGAATCACATCCTTGGATAAATCGTCTTCTACTATTTCATGCATAATGTTCCAAAGAGTAGTCTCTGTAGGTCCACCTACAGAAATCATTTTGACATCGCTATTTACAGCTCTTAATTTCAACAATACGCCTGGCTTAATATAATCGCCACCCAGCATGACCAGTCGAAGGTTTTCTATGTATGATGCATCTTCTTTTGTAACAGCTTCCATCAACATTTCCTGAATCGCCGGAACCGAATTCCAAATAGTTACTTTATGCTGACGCATAAGCTTAATCCAGACTTCCGGATCCTTGGCAAATTTCTCCTGAGGTACAGTAACAGCCGCTCCACAAATCGCCATACCAAAAATGTCATACATGGACATATCATGCGATGGATTTGTGACACCAAAGGCATTGTCTGTCTTGATCACTTCAAATCTCTTATTGGTATATAACAGTGCATTTACCAGAGATTCCTGACGAATCATAACCGCCTTTGGACGTCCTGTGGTTCCAGATGTGTGAATGATTGCAACCAAATCCTCTAGTTTTACATTGGCATACTCTACCGCTGCCGTTTCTTTGCCCAGTAGCTTTTTATCCACCACAAGTGTTGTCACCTGTGACTCAGCAAAATCTGCCGCGGCATTCGTGTCCACCAGAAGATACTGACACTTAATCCATTGGAGTGCACTCTCCACAAGCTCTGCAGAATAATCATACTCTAATGGCGTATATACATATCCCATATACGCACATGTGAGTGCTGCCACCATCTGCTCTATGCCTTTCCCAATGTGTACTGCCACCTTATCACCCGGCATAATTCCCATTTCACCCAACTTTACAGCTAACGCATTTACCAACTTACGTATTTCACCGTAGGTATAATCTCTGGTATCTGTATGCAGATACACCTCCTTTGCATATTCCCGGAACGCTTTATCTAAGAGCATCGGCATCGTTTTGTCACTTAAATTCTCTTCGGTTGCATTTGCCTGATTTATAATTTCTTTATCTTTCTGTGGCAATGCGATGTCTACCCTGCTATTCCAGAATGCTTCACTGGCTGCTGCCTCATACAATACAGACTTCTGCATGGTTGCAAGACTTTCAAGTATTTCCGGATCAATAAGTCCCTTTAAGCTGTTATAGTTAAACTCAATTCTGTCACTGTAAACACAGGTATTTACATCAATACAAATCTGTGATGTATGGTTTTCCTGATAGATGATTTTTAATACATTTTTATCAATTTCTATAAACTGCTCCTCAAATTCCTGTGCATCTGGAAGCATACCAAATACCAACGGCGCAAGCACTTCATTATAACCATTATTTTTACGATAAATTTCTCTTGTAATTTCCATGCCACTAAAGTTATTATGGTCCTTAAGCTCCATTATCTGCTGCTGTGTCTTAACAACCTTCTCACGGAAGGTATCATTGGGATCATCCTCCATGGTAAAGAGCAAGAAGGACGCACACTCACCTAAAACCTTAAAAATATCTTCACTGAAAGCCGGTCTGTAAAATTCCGGAATGTTCAGCAGAAATCTTCGTTTGTCATTCCATCTGGCTACCGATACCGCAAAGGATGTCATCAATACTGAAAATGCTGATACACCAAACTTCTGAGACATTTTTTCGATCTGTCTCCACTGCTCAATGGGGATACCACACTCTACTTGTATACCCTCTACTTCTCCCAATTCTGTAATATCATTCTTAATTGGTAACACTCCGGCAGATGGAAGTGTCGGTATCTTATTTAACCAAAATTCCCTGTCCTGCTTATATTTGTCCGTCTTTTTCAGTTCCTCGCGATACATAATGTAATCTCTAAAGGTTGCCTTCAATGGTTCTATTTCCAGCTCCGGATCACGATATAAGGTTCCAAGCTCTGTATAGAACAACTGGAAGCTCCATCCGTCCATAATCTGTCCGTCCGCATAAATATGTAAAATTGCCTTATCATCGGTCATCTGGGAGATTACGCATTTAAAAAGGGGTGCCTTGGTTAAATCCAGTCTTGTGGATACCATATCTTTACGCACCTTACGCAAATATTGCTCTCGTTCTTCTTCTCCTATATTGCGTAAATCCGTTACCGGAATCTCAAAATCCGGAAGTTCCTTTAATACATGCTGCATGCCATCCTCATCAATATAAGCTCTGAGCATGTCATGTCTTTCCATCAATCTGCCAATTACCTTAAATAATCTGTCATGGTTATAATTACGGCACTCAATTTCCACATATCCGGCTGTAGGAATACTATTAAAGCCTTCCGTCTCATGTGCACCGATATAATAGGACTCCTGCAAATCACTCATTGGGAATGGATCAAATCTATGCTCCAAATCCGGCTTAAAGTCAATTACCTCCACCGGCTCATAACTTTGAAAAGCATCTTTTGCCCGCTCTGCATCAATGTGTGCTGCCATTTCCTGAATTGTGGAATACTTGTACATATTGGACAGTGATACCTCGATTCCACGACTCTTTAGCTTTGTCAATACGCTGATGGACTTCAAAGAATCTGCGCCTATGGTAAAGATGTTCACATCGGTACTCAGCTTGTCTAAATCCAAGGTCTCTTTAATTATCTCATGCAAAATCTGTTCTGTTTCTGTCTGTGGCAAAACAATTTCCTGATTCTCATTTTTATTTCCACAATATTCATAGGGTAACTGCTTATAATCCACCTTGGCATTGGCAGAAAGTGGAATTTCATACAAGGAATAAATACGCTCCGGCATCATATAGGACGGAAGCTCTTCCCGGAGTACCTTCATCAACTGGGCCTCTTCACAATATTCCTTATTATGCGCTGCATATGCCACCATTACATGCTGCTCAAATACTTCTGCTTCTTTGTCTGCTTTTGGGTAGGAGGCCGGATATGTAAATCCACAGTCCGCCATGGCAGTGCACCATTCTGTTGCACTTAAAAGCGGCACATTCTTTTCCAGTCGCTCATCATTGTAGCCTGAAAATCCTTCAATAAAGCCAATGGATACCTTATGGTAAATCTTATTTGTGGTTACCTCAAGAGCTACCAGCATCCCCTCCTTAGTCAACATATATCTAAAGTTCTTTAAAGTTTCTTTGATTATCTTGGCATCATGAAATACATTTGCTCCGATAATAATGTCAAAAGAAGCTGCCTCAAAGCCCTGAGACTGAGGTTTCTCATCAATATTAAAAAGTCCGTACTCCACAAAACCATATTCACTGAAGTTTTCCTTTGCACGGTCTGTGAAGAATGTGGATAAATCCGTAAACACATATTCCACATCATAGTTCTTTATCCGCTCTAAAATAGCGGCACTGGTGCCACCGGTTCCAGCTCCAAATTCTAAAATGCGTACCGGTCTGTCCTTATTCCAGCTCTTCACATACTGTTCTATGGCTTCTGCTGCAAGATTGTTCATATACTCTGCCACCGGATTATAACGATAGATGTTCTCTGCTCGCTGCATATCTCCATCCGGGAACAGAATGGTCAATGGATTCACATCCGCTCTCAGAATCTCCTCCACATTTTTATTACAAAGTGTCAGAAATTCAAAGGAGCCTCCCCAATATTCCACGCCACTCTTTGTCATGATTTCTTTATACATTGCATCTACATCAATTTCCTGAATCGGATTCTTGCAAATGTATACTCCGCTGCTTACTTTTTCAATATTTCCCAGGCCTTCTAAGGTCTCTGCCCACTGATAAATCAGCTTGTTATATTTCTCCACAATACAATTTTTTTCAAAAAGCTTATCCAGAGAATATATATGCTCCTTCTCGGTGAAGAAATTCAAGCGATAAAAAGCATTATTGATGACCGCTGTACTTACAGCCTCTAATGCCTCTGAAATTTCTTTATACTCATCGATTGTCAAATAATCCGGTGTTTCATCGCTGACAGCATCCACTGCCTGTTCCTGAACTGACGCAGTATTTTCTATCCACTTCAAGTCACAAGGGCTTCCATCCGTAGGAACATAATAAGCAAAAAGATGCTTTGAACCATTATCCTCTGTTGCCACCTGGGCTACTGCATTTAACACGGAATCCTGTCTTTTCAGGCAGTTCTCGATTTCTCCAAGCTCCACTCGATTACCGTTGATTTTCACCTGGGTATCTCTTCTTCCGTGGAAAATCATATAGCCCTCTGGTGAGAATACACCTCTGTCTCCTGTACGATAGATTTTTCCATACATCGGATGGTCGATAAAGGCTTCGGCTGTCTTTTCCGGATCATTCTGATATCCCACTGCCACTCCGGCACCGCCAATAAAGATATCTCCTTCCACACCAACAGGTACAGGCATACCGTTATAGCCCAACACATACATGGTCTGATTTGCCAGAGGATAGCCGTAAGGAATACTGCTCCAATCCTTTGCCACTTCATGAATAGGATAATAAATAGACCATATGGCAGCTTCCGTAGCTCCACCCAGACTTATAATCTGTGCATTTGGAAATTTCTTACGAATCATTTCCGGCAGGTCTGTAGGAATCCAGTCTCCGCTCAGCATAACAAGTCTAAGTCTCTCATTCACATAATCTTCATCTAGTTCCTGCACCAGAATTTTCATAAGAGCCGGTACGGTATTCCAAATGGAGACCTGAAAATGCTTTAGCTTATCAAGCATACCATAGATGTTTTCCTGCTTATCATGTAGAAGCAGAGATGCACCTGAAGTCAGTGCTCCAAACACATCATATACCGATAAATCAAATCCAAATGAGGAAATACCAATAATCTGATCTTCTTCGGTTACCTGAAATCTCTCATTTATGTCATTTACTGTATTCATAAGTGCTTCATTGGTAATGGCAACTCCTTTGGGGTTCCCTGTGGTTCCCGAGGTATAAATAACATACATCAAATCCTTTGCATCATTATCCTTACGGGGAATCGGTTCTTCGCTATAATCGTCTATCCGTTCCCTAGAACAGAATTCATCATCCAGTACCGTAACGCCATTACTTTTTTCCAGAATATAATTCTTTCTATTCTCCGGTAAACGGGTAGCAATTGGCACATAATATCCATTTGTTTTTAATACCGCCAGCATATGCACAATGGTTCGGTAATTACGCTCTCCTTCTATCAGATAACCCCTTTCCATACCATATGTTTCCACCAGATAATGCGCTTCCTGATTTGCCATAAAATCCAACTCTTCATAGCTTATTTCACTATTCTCGGTTAGTACCGCCGTATTATCCGGATTTTCTTCCGCCTGTCGTTCAAAAAGCTCCAACGCAGATGTATATTCCCAGTCTCTGGAAGTGTTGTTATATTTCTTTAGAAAAGCATTTGTTTCATCCTCTAACACAGTGGATGCTCCATCCAGAACCAAATCCAGATAATACTTCTGCATTTTCTCCAGACGTTCCTTAGTCCAATATTGCATCGGATAATCCCAATGAATCACCAGTGCCCCATTTTTTAATGTTATCTGATTATCCAAAAGAAGCTGTGGCGTCTGGCTTACCTGATATACCATATCACCAATTTCATTCCAGCCCTCTTTTGCCAAATCAAACATCATACTGGTAAAAACAAATGGGAATGCTGCTTTATCTTCCATCTGGTCCTTTAATGCAACCTCCCTGGCAAAGGACGTAATATTACAATTCATATGCTTCTTATATTCTGCTATTTTATTTTGTGTTTTTTTCGCAGTTGTAATTAAATCCTCAGACTCTGTAAAATCAAAATCTACCGGAAGAATTTTGGTAAAATCACCAATGGTTTCATTGAAATTCTTACCATATCCATTATTACGATCGGATACTGTCATATTAATTGTTAATTTTTCATTATTTGTCCATGCAGAAACCATTCTGGCGTATGCTGTTAGTAAATAGATGGTAGGAAGTATCCTCTGCTTACGCAATTTCCTTTCTACGGCACTCCATTTTTCTGCCTCTATTACATTTTCTAAGGAATAGAAGTATGGAATATCCGGTGCATCCTTTTGTACTTTTTCAATAAATGGACCAGCGGTAAAATTCTGAATATTTTGCATCCAGAATTCCTTGTCTACTGCTTCCATTTTCTCTCTTTTCTGTTTCTCAAGCTCCATATAATCGGAAAAACACACTTCTATTGTGGGTTCCACAGCTTCTCCATTGTAATACTGCATAACTTGATGAATCAAAAGCTCGGTACTCATACCGTCTACAATCATCATATCAATATCTACTGCTAAAACACTGCTTTCCTCATCCTTGCGGAAGAACTTAAATCCAAACATCGGCCACGTATCCAATGGGATAATACGATTGGAGTTTTGTGCTCTGTAGCTTTCGATTTCCTTTGTTTTTTCCTCCTCTGTTAATTTGCTTAAATCTGTATATTCCACTTCATAATAGGGCACTTCTTCCATAATTACCTGCGTACCATCCTTACAGATATAAGCTCGCAGCATCTCCTGTCTTTGAATCACCTTGTTTAATGCTTCTTCAAATCTCTTTGGATTAAGCTTTGTATCAAATTCAGCATAAAAATGGGTAGCGATTCCTCCAAGATAAATGCTGCTGTTTCTTCCAAACATATATGCAAACTGAACATCTGTCAGCGGTAACTTTTTTATATTTGACATATTATTATACCTCCATCATTTTACGGTCAATTGTCACCGCAACCTTGTCTAGCTCTTTTTCCAAATAAAAATGACTTCCCTCAAATTCCTCTATCGTAAAATCGCTGGTCGTATAATTTTTCCAATTATGAATGGCATCCTTATTTTCCAATGCAGTATCTTTATTTCCATACATTGCCACAATAGGAGTATTTAATTTCTGTGTAGCCTCATTTTTGTAATTTTCCTGAATATAAAAATCTTTACGGGCAATCGGTGCAAAATATTCAAACATAAAGGGATTATCCAGCAATTCCTGTGTTACATATCCCGCATCTTTTATCACATTAAGAAGATCTTCATCATCCAAGGAGCTAAGGGCTGGTGCACTATAATCATCCGGTGCGTAGCAGGAAGATACAAACATAATTTCCGGTTCAATGCCGTAGGCTTCCTTTGCATATTTTGCTGCTTCATATGCCACAATACTTCCACTGCAATGACCTAAAAACCCAAATTTTCTTTCTTTTAACATGGTAATATTTTCATCTACAAAGCTTTTTACAAGCTCCTGTATACTATCCAGCATTTTTTCTCTGATACGTTTCTCTCTCATTGGAAACTGCACTGGCAAAATAGCAATATTTTCAAATTTTGCTCCCCACTTTGCAAAATATGCAGCCGTTGCTCCCGCATGGGCAAAGCAATATAATGCCAAATCCTGTCCCTGATCTGTTTCATGGGCAATCCATTTTGTATTCATAAATAATATTTCTCCCTTCTAACTCTCTGTCTGCATCTTCTGGCAAAAATAATCCACCACACGCTTCGGCTCATCTTTAAAATAAAAATGGTTCCCTTCAAACCATTCCATCTCCATATTCTGGGACGTAAACCGTTGCCATTCCTCAAATTCTTCCTGTGAAATATCGTCCTGTCTGCCACCCATCATGTAAAGATCCATAGCCAAATCTCTTACTGGAACATTTTTCCCTGCATAGTTTTCCAGAATCCGATAGTCATTTCTAATAATCGGTAGTATGTAACTCTTAAATTCTGGCATCTCGTACAATTCCTTTTCCATGCCACCTAATTGATAAATCCAGTTCCAAAATTCATCATCTGTATACTGTTCTGTCTTATGGTCTATCTCTATCTGTGGAATGGTATTTGCGGATAAAAACAATTTAGCTGGATTGTCTACCGTAGGATCCTGTTTTAATTTTTCTACCAATTCATAGGTTATCCAGCTTCCCATACTGTGGCCAAAAATAGCATAGCTTTCCACATAATTACGGTGCAGATAATCTGTAATCATCTTATAACAATCGTCCACCGCTTCTGCAAAATCTTTATAAGGAACCTCTGTCAGACGTGATGCATGTCCTGCCAGCTCCAGCGGAACCAGCCGGAGGTTTCTTTTTTCTGCCATCATTTTTAACTCTCCATACGCAGATGCCGCTCCACCTGCATATGGAATACAAAATATTACATTCATCTAAATTCCCTTATCCCTTCACAACACAGCGCACACCTTTCCATTACTAGACCCAAATGCGTAGTGTCAATTTCCTTAAACTCAATCTGTTTATCAAAATAATTCTGCCATCTCTGTGGATTCTGTGCCACACTTCCCTGAGACGCATGGATATAAAAAGCTTCTGTACTGTGTAATCTTCCTGATACCGGTACCTTTTCTGCTGCATCTACAATACTTCGGAAGAAATTATTAATCATAAGCATTTCCCGTACAGACATATTTTCCTGATTGTAAAGAACACCTGCTGTCTCTTCAAAAAAGGCTTTCTTTACCTGCTCTTCCAGGCACTTATCCTCCGAAATCTTTTCTACAACGCTTTCCCATAGTGCTTTTACAGAAGCATCCGTCTTTAACCCTTTCACATCCACTCCAGCTGCATATTCCTTAATAAATGCCAACTCTGCGGATACGTTATAGCTAACCTCTTCAAGCCTTCCCGGCTCCTGGGTATCGATGAACAGAATATGAATATCCTGATAACCACTGTTTTCTAAAATGCGGGCAATTTCAAAACAAATGGTTCCTCCCACACACCAACCTGCCAACTGAATGGGTTCTTCCTTCTTTGTACACTCCAAAATGGATGCCGCATATTCTCTGGCAAGCTCCTGTAAAGAGAGTTTTTCCGGCTCTAACGTTACCTCCTTCAAATAGTCAATGCCGTAGCAATTATAGCACTCCTGCATAACATCAACCATTTCCTGATAGCTGTCTGCACTGCCATTACCGCCATGTACAAAGATAAGCTTTGGCAACCCTTCCCGGATTTCTGACATCTCTCTCAACAGATTTCCGGATTTGCCGGTCATATAAAACTCTGCCAGCCTGCGAATTGTACTACTCTTTAAAATATCCGTAAGAAGCAGTGACTCCCATTCCATCTCTTTCTTTATGACAGAAAGTAATTCCATGGCTTTCAGTGAATCTCCACCATTTTCAAAGAAATCATCCTCTACTCCGGCAGCTTCTACATATAAAACTGTTTTCCAAATATGAAGCAGCTTCTCCTCGATTTCATTTTCCGGAAGTGCCTTTTCTATATGACTTTCCGTTTCACATCTGTCAATTTTATCCAAAAGACCACGTCTGTCAATTTTATTATTGGGTGTCAATGGAATCTGCTCCATCACTTTCAGATAGGTAGGACGCATATAGCTTGTTAAATAAGAATCCCCGTATTCACGAAATTCTTCTTCACTGTGCTTATCCGGATTGGCTTCCACAAAAACTGCAATATGACGGCTTCCTTTCTCGCCTTCATAAATCAGTGCTACCGCCTGCGTCACATCCGGGTGCTTTAAATAGACATTTTCAATTTCTCCAAGCTCAATCCGATATCCGTGAATCTTGATTTGTCCATCCATTCTTCCGCAGATTTCAACATAGCCTTCATTTTTGAAGATTCCATAATCTCCTGTGCGGAAGATTCTTCCATATTCCGGATGTTCAAAAAACTTCTTGGCATTTAACTCCGGCATGTTTACATATCCTCTTGCCAGACACATACCACCTACGCAGATTTCGCCCTTTACTTCATTGGGAAGCTCTCTTCCTGGGGCATCCATAATATAAATCTGCTGATTTTTCAACGGATATCCGTAAGGAATGCTGTTCCATTCTTTTTTTACTTCACTAACCGGATAGTATATGTCAAATACTGAGGTTTCAGTGGGACCTCCCACACTCATAAAACTGGCTTTCGGCAGCAACTCTAAAATATCCCGTGCAAGCTGCTTTGGAATAAAATCTCCTCCCAGAAGAATATGGCGCAAGGAGCTGCCCTGTCCTTCTTTTCGTATTGTCATATACATTTGCATAAGGGACGGTACCGTCTGCCACACGGTAACACCATGGTTTTCCACCAGCTCTGCTATATGCTCAATTCCATGAACATCCGGCACCATAACTAATGTGCCGCCAACATCAAAGCAACCAAACATATCATAGACAGACATATCAAAACTCAATGCAGATAACCCAATAAATACATCTTCGTTACCAACGCCATATGCTTCATTAGCTGCAATCATTGTATTTGCAACGGTACGGTTAAAGATTTCTACGCCCTTGGGATTTCCCGTACTACCGGATGTATAGAGTACGTATGCCAAATCCGTTGGCTTCGGCAGATATTCTCTAACATTACTTTCCGCCTCCGGTACTCTCAAGTAATCAAATGGATATAAAATCCGTTCTATTTTACTGCTCTCACATATGTAATTCACACGTTCCTGTGGAAAATCAGGAAGCATCGGCACATAGCATCCACCCGCCTTTAAAATGCCCAAGAGATTTATAATGGCTCCAGGCTTGCGGTCTCCAAACAGACCTATCGGTTTTCTCGCTAATCCTTCTTTTTCCAGATATTCCGCAATATTATTTGAATATTGGTCAAGCATTGCATAGGTGAAGGTTTCATCTTCGTATATCAATGCCACTTTATCCTGATATTTTCTTACAGAATCCATAAAAAGCTCAATCAGCGTTGCTTCTCTAGGATGCTCTTCATTGGTATCGTTATAACTCAGACGCTGTTTCTTCTGTTCTTCTGACAGCATGAGTGGTGTAACCTTCTCTTTTCCTTCTGCAACCTCTTCTAAAATGCCACAATAATCTGCAAAAATATGCTCCATCATCTCTGCTTCAAAAAGCTCTGATACGTAGTCCATCTGGATAACCAGATTGCCACCCTCGGACATAACCTGAAAGTCAATATATACCTGTGGTGTCTGTCCAATAGACCATTTTACTTCACCCAGACGATTTACATCATCCCAGATATCCTGCTCAAACAGCAGACTTGTAAATACAATGGGCATCAATGCCTTTGTGGTAGGATAACGAAACTTTCTCATCACATCCTTTGAGAAATGAATACCGTCATAAATTCTATATTCCAAGGCTTTACTCAGCGTCTGCTGTACTTTTTTACTTTCTCCCCAGAAATCCTCCCCAGACATATTGAAGTCTAGAAGAATGGATGTTGTAAAATCTCCATATAGCTTTTCAATATCCGGATGGAACATTGGTCTATTAAATAAGGTAAGATTTACGGTAAAGGCATCCATTCCGCTATAAAACTGTAGTACATGTCCATAAGCACTCATCAGCAATGCCGAAATGGTCATGCTGTGCTTTGTGGATTGCTTCTTCATCACATCCAGCTCTTCTTTGGAGAAGATTCTTCTCTTTCTGATAAAATGACCGCACTCTACGGTTTCCGGCTCGCATTTCAGTGGAAGCTGCGGTGCCTCCGGGAAATCTTCCAGCTTTGACATCCAATAGCTATATGCCTTTTCATAAGCTTCCCCTTCCTTCATTTCCTCAAAATCATGAATAAAATCGCGATAATGATAACGAAGGGGCTCCGGTTCATACTCCGGATGGAAATATCCGTATGCAAGGTCCTGCACCATCATATTCATACTAGCGGAATCCATCATAATCGTATCGTAGTTAATAAAGAGATATTTTTCCTCCTCATTCATTTTGAAACCACTAATCTCAAACAACGGGAAATGCTGAATATCAAAGAAAGCATGAGAAAGCTGATTTCTACGCTCCTGGATTTTCTCTTCCTTCATATCCTGGGAAAGACTGCTGATATCCTCGATTTTAATTTCATAATAGGGAACATCCTTTAATACCCGCTGTCTGCCATCCGGCAAAATTACGGTTCGGAGCATTTCCTGATGCTTCACAAGACGGTTTATCACCTCATTCATTCTTGCAATATCAGCCTTGGTCACAAACTCTATATAGTTATGTGTGGTAAATCCACCCAACTCATAAAAATCCTGTTTTCCGATAAAATAGGCCATCTGAAGAGAAGATAAACCGAAAGGTTCATACATTTTCTCTTCTGCCTTAACCTTCAACTCTTCTGCATATGCCGCAATTTGCCGGGTTACATGCACTACCTGTTCGGCAGTCATATATTCCGGTGCATAATCCAGCATGAAATGAATACTGCCTCTTATGCTCAATGCATTTATTTCTACAAGATAGGATGTCTTTTGCTTCTCAGACCGATTTCCCTTTAAGCCATTCACCACCACTTCAAAGGCTGTATTTCCCTGCTCGATGGAATCAAATTCACCTAAATAGTTAAAACAGATTTCCGGCCGGATCCCATAGATTCCTGCATTATGCTCTCCATATACTTTTTCCAGCATAAACTCTCCGGCAAGATTCTGATTCCGCTTCTGCTGTTCTGCGATACTTTGCACCGCCTTTTCAATATCCGCTATACCTGCATCAAAAATCAACGGATAAATTGCCGTAAACCAACCAATTGTGTTAGACAAATCATAGCTGTTGTCTGCAAAGTTTCTGCCGTTATGTTCCACTTCTACTGCAAAGCGTTCTAGTCCCAGCTCAGCTCCAACGGCATTCATGCAAATCGCCATAAGTGCATCGGCCAAATTGGATGTACGCATTGCCCTTACATACGCTTCTAAGCCTTGCTTCATCTCCTTTTCCAATGTGAAAATACTGCTTTTTCTGTCACCGATTTTAATAGCTATCGGCTCTTTTGCAATGGTACATAGCCCAGCTACATCTTCCTGTTCCCATTCCACCAATTGCGGATGCTTCTGTCCCACTTTATCCAGCATTTCCTTTGCAACTCTTTGATAGGACACGGTCTTTGGAATCAGCATGCTGTCTTGTACCTTATCTTCGCTTTCCAGAAGCTCTATCATATCTCTAAGAAGAATTCGGAACGATACACCATCCATAACCAGATGATGTACTGCCACAAACAGATATTGTTCGTCCTTTGTATGCAAAAGCCCCAGATTCATTACGATACCATTTTCTAAATCCATGCCCTTTTGCAGTTGGTCAATCTTTTGGTCAAGCCAAGCCTTTTCATCTGCACTGCCATCGTATGATGCTTCTAAAAGCCCATAGGAAACGGCATCTACATCTCTGATTTCCTGCTTCCAGCTGCCATTTTCACGCATATAAATCATGCGAAGTGCATCATGGTGCCGGGTAATCCTTTGTAATACACGCTCCAAATGAGAAAGGAATATTTCCTTCTTTAATTTTAAAAGTACACTCTGGTTAAATTGATTGTAGTCCTCATAATTGTTATCAAAAAACATCTTCTGAATGGGAAGCAATGGCACCTCTCCGGTAACTGCTTCCTGGGATTCCAGTTCACCCACATAAACGTAATTCACAAACTTTTCGACTGTTGGATATTCAAACAATCGGCGTAATTCAGCCATCATGCCTTCTTTTTTCATCATTCCCACAATCTGCATGGCTTTGATGGAATCGCCGCCGGCTTCAAAAAAGTTATGACGTATTCCGATGTCCGGATTTCCTAATACCTGCTGCCATATGTTAAGTACCTTTTGCTGCAGCTCTGTTTCCGGCAGAATATATAATGTTTTCTGCTGTTCTTCTATATCCGGAAGGCTCTTTCGATCTAATTTTCCATTTGGCGTTAATGGTACCTGTGTAATGCGCATATAGCCGTTTGGTATCATATATGCTGGCAAATACTCTGCCATTTTCTCATTCAAGATATCCTTGCTTAATTCCTCATCCGACATATAATATGCCCATATGCGCCATTCGCCGGCAGAATTTTTTGAGATTTTCACAAAGCCTTGTGAAACACCGTCACAGTTTTGCAATACATTTTCTATTTCTCCGGCTTCGATACGAAATCCACGAATTTTAACCTGCTCATCCTCACGACCTACAAATACAATGGTTCCTTCTTTTGTGGTATACACCATATCACCAGTTTTATAGATAATTTCACCGGCCTTATACGGATTAGAAACAAATCTTTCCTTAGTCATATCCGTTCTGCCATAATAGCCCCGTGCAATTTCTCCTCCCATATAAAGCTCACCCATCACCCCAATTGGGCAAAGCTGCAGGTTTCTGTCTAATACATAGCAGGTATGATGTGCATCCGGCTTTCCAATGGGAATCTCATTCAGCTCTTCCCCGGTGGAATTTAGCGTATATTCCACACCAATACTTACAATTTCTGTTGGTCCATAACAATTTATAATTTTCGCCTCGGGGCAAGCCAACGCTGCTTTATAGAGATTCTTTGCAGATACCTTTTCTCCACCTACGCCTACAATTCGCATATTTTCAAAGCAGCTCGGCGACTCTTCTACTACAAGATTGAACAATTGCGTGGTTAAGAATGTTCGCGTAATTCCTTTTTCTCTGTAGTAACGAACCAGACCTTCGGCTGTTTCTCTATCCTTTTCTGTAGACATGCGTACCGCTCCACCTGTCAGTAAGGTGGTAAATATTTCATACACACTGGCATCAAACGCAAGGGTTGCCACCTGTGCCACAACATCCGTCTCGATGCCTGAAATCGGAGACTTAACATCTGCACCAAATGTATGCAGTGCCCCCGTCGTAACCTCCACGCCTTTTGGCTCTCCGGTAGAACCTGAGGTAAAAATCACATATGCCAAATCATTCGGCTTATAATCCGGCTTTTTAAATTCAAATGCTTCAGAACCCTTTATGCATGCTTCCTTGGATATGCAAGCAAACGCATCTCCATAAAGTTTTGGGTTATCCGTAATCACAATTTTTGCAGAGGTCAGGGCTAAAAATCGTTCTCTTCTCTTTTGAGGTAAGCTTTTTTCTATGGGCACATATGCCATTCGAGCCATCAGAATACCCATAATGCAAATGACGGAATCCATACTGCCTTCCGCATCAATGGCTATGATATCCCCTTCTTTTGCCCCCTGCTCCATAAGGACTTTTGCCACATTTTCTGACAAGCCCAGAAGTTCTTTGTAAGAGACGCTTCGTGCGTCATCCATAAGAGCACGATTCTTACCATATTTCTCTACCGCTTTATAAAATCCGTCCTGAAAGGCTTCCTTTTCAAATTCCTGGTATACCTCATTTACAGATTTTATCATTTCCATTTCCTGTTCTTTGGAAAGAAGCTTATATTCTTTTACCTTTTTCTGAGGATTTTGGATTAATTGTGCCACAAGATTTTCATACGCTTTTAACATTCCCTCTATGGTTTCCTTATCATATGCAGAAGGATTATATTCAAAATCCATGAACAGCTTATTAGTTGGCTGTGCCTTCACCGTCAAATCGTAATTTGTTCTGTCCATGAAGTTAGCGTTATCTAGCTCTAGCCCATTAAAAAAAACACCCTCTATCATATCTGCAAATTCCAAATTTTCAAACGCAAAAATATGATTAAAAAGCGCTTCCCTGCCTACACTTATTTCGCTTAGCTGTACGCTACTGTTAAATTCTGCTTGAAAAAGATCTACACCTAATTTTTTTATCTGCTCCGGCAATGGCGTTTCATCCTCCAACCGAAGTATCATCGGCATGGTATTTATGAACAATCCTACCATTTTCTCCACATCTGATATAGGAACACTTCGTCCGGATGTAACACTTCCCCAGATAGCTTCACTCTGTCCGCTATATTTACACACCAGCATTCCCCAGATTCCCTGAATCAATGCACCTACTGTAATATGTGTATCTGCGGCTATGCCCTTTAATCCTTCCACCTGTTTCTCATCCAATGTCAGCCGCATGACATCCCGGTGTCCGTCAGATATCCCATCTACAGTCTTGCGAGGAAACTGGTATGCATCCGGCACATCCTTCAGATAGTTTTCCCAATATGTTTTTGCTGTCTCATTATCTCTCTTCTCCAACCAGCTTAGATAATTGGAATATGGTACTTCTTCTACAATCCCGGCATTCCCCTTTAATGCCTTATCGTATATTTCAAATAATTCCTTTATCATTAAGGACATACACCAGCCGTCAATTGCAATATGATGACATCCCCAAAGCAATCTATATCTGTTCCCTCCAATATAGAACAGATGCATATCCATAATGTCTCCCCGTGCCAGATTACGCTTTCTGTTGCGACACTCTTCTGCTGTGGCATTTACCTTACACATCTGCTCCTCTTCTGATAAGGTACTTATATCACAATAGATCACTTCCTGTTTTCTATGTTCCGGTATACTCAACTGCGGAAGTTTTTCCTCTGTTTCCTCTGATAGAAAGTAATTCATACGAAGAGCCTCATGGCTGTCTACCAAAAGCTGTACGCTTTCGGTAAACACTGCCACATTTAACGTTCCCTTGATATCAAAGGATACCTGATTATAATATATATGTTCTCCCGTCAACATATCATGGAAAAACATTCCCTGCTGCATTGGAGACATGGAATATCTCCTGTTTTCATTCCTCATTTCCACTTTTCTACTCCCTCCAGCTATAATCTTGATCAATCTTTGCGGCGATATCAGCTATGGTCTGATATTCAAAGAAATCTGTTACTTCAATAAATGATAGTTGCTGATTTAATTTTGTAATAATCTGCATCCCCTTAATGGAATCTCCACCAATTTCAAAAAAATTGTCCGTAAGAGCAATATCTGATGTGTGAAATACCTCTGACCAAATATCCTTTACTCTTTTTTCCGTTTCACTCATAAACTCTCCCTCTATCTATCCTGATTTTTCAACATAACCGTCATTGATACTTTTTTAATCTTATATACCGAGCACAAACTGGATATCAAATAGCAGATAATGCCTGTTACAACGATAATGACAAATTCCTTGGTTCCCATAACAAAATCCAGAAATCCCGGGATTGTTGCGATACAAGCCGGCCAAATGGACACCATTAGCATGGTTTGAAGCGGTAGTGTAATCAAAATCAAAAGAATTACTACTATTGTATTTGCCCTGATATACATTCTGCTAATCTCCTTCTCTGTATATCCAAAAATCTTAAGCATGGAAATACCGGTTTCATTTTGCGACAAAATCATATTAATCAGTAAATACATCAAAATCAGATACACAATGACTGCCATCACAGGGAACAGGATAATCATGCTCTGCATAACACTTTTCAAAATGACTCCATTCGCCACTAATGAATCCTTTGTCACTACCGATATCAGATATTCCTCCGGAATGTCCAACTCTGTATCGGAAAAATAATAATTGAAATAATCCACATGCTTTCGAAAAATATTATTCATTTCCGTCTGATTCATAAATACTGCCAAGCCCATGTTATAGGATGCAATGTCCACTACACTATAATTATCTCCAATTCCGGTAGCGGAATTTTCCAGCTCAATCACATCTCCCACACGGATACCAAATTTCTTTGCTGCTACATCTGAAACGATAATCTCACCAAAACCGGTAGCCTTTATTTCACTGAAATACTTGCTGTCCTCACACACGCCTACACCAGTCAGACTGTAGCTCTGCCCCAAGGCTTCGCTGTAATAATCAAAGCTTCCCACGGTCGCTGCTTCCATACCAGTCGCATCTACTTCATACTGTTCCGATACCATATACTGATACTGGCTGACTGCCTCTGTCTCCTGGGCTTCAATATAGGCATCAAAGGAAGAATACATACCGATACCAAACATCATCAGCCATCCGCCCAGGAAGATTCCCACCAACAGCAGGAAATATGCTCCCAGACTCTGGGTAAATACTCTGAGTCTGAATCGAAAATCAAAGCCTAAGCCGTTAAATCTGCTATGATTCCTGCTACGCTTACTTCCAATATCCTTTCGGATAAGCTTCAACGGCTTTATGGAAAGCTTTCTGGCAATTGCAATCGTATTTATTACAATAATTAAAAGGATTGGTGCAAAAATTGCCACAAGCAATGTAGCTGTATCCAGATTCAGACTGCTCTTAGGAATACTATAATAGCTTTCCAGACTATTCACTGGAAGATGATAAAGTACCTTGCTTCCCAGCACACAGCCTATCAAACTGCCTGCCAATGTCACAATACACGGTGGCAGCATGTAGGAAAGAAGAATGTCTTTCTTCTTAACCCCTAACGCCAAGAGGGTTCCCAGCACAGAGCACTCCTGATTCATGGTCTGCTTTATGAAAATCATGTACAAAAATGCAATAATCACGAATACGACTCCCACAAACATCTTTGCCATTTCCATATTGCTTTCCATTTTTGATACAACAGCAGAAATCCTCTTATTACTAACGGTATCCGTATAATTTTCAATACCTGCCGCATTACTCATCTTGTCAAATGCTTCGTCCAGCTTTCCATAATTCTGTATGGGAGCTACGCATGCTACTATCGTTATAATCTCCCGCATCAAGTCTTTCTGCTCTGACTCGGTCAGTGCTTCATCCCGAAACAGAACTGCATAATTATAGCTGATATCCTTCTCATTCAACTTGGCAAATCCTTTTTCTGAGACCATTGCCACACCAAAGGTGCTACGGTCCGCTATCATTTGTGAAGAATCCTCCAGACTGATTGTGTAATCCGGAAATGCCCCAACACCGCTAATGATATACTCCTCATGATTCAGTATAATGGAATCCCCTACTGCAAGTTGCTGCTCTAATGCAAATATCTGATCCAAAAAGATCTCATTTGCCTCCTCCGGTAAGATGCCCTCTGCCACATAAGGTAAATTAACCTCTGTTCTTTCGCCAAATACTCTGACGGTAGCATCCTTTTCACTTACTAAATTGACATACAAATTGTCATAGACGCTTACATCCAGTTCTTCTATATCCTTGCGGATATTATCGTCCAATTCCCCATCCAGTGTAAAATAACCATCCTCCAGCTTATTTTCTGTCTGATAATTAACAAAAGCCGTTTCTGAGCTACTGGTTCCGCACAAAAAACCTATATACATTCCAACGGCAATAATCGTCATAACCATCAGTGCCAGGTATCTTATCCAGTTTTCCAATATTTCTCTAAATATTCTCTTATACATATCTTTTCCTACCATTCAATTTCATCTACAGAAAGAGGATTTTCTACTTCCATATTGCTTATAATTTCTCCGCCTCTTACTCTTATGATTCTGTCTGCCATTTTACCAATCGCCTCATTATGTGTAACGATCAGAACCGTTGTACCATATCTTTTTTTCACCCGCTCTATGAGTTTTAACGTATCCTTAGAGGTCTCATAGTCCAACGCACCTGTTGGTTCATCACATAAGAGAAGCTTTGGATTTTTCACAATAGCACGGGCAATGGCAGTTCTCTGCTGCTGTCCACCGGAAAGATGTCTTGGAAACTTGTTTTTATGCGAGGTCAGTCCTAAAAATTCAATCACCTCATGAATGTCCAAAGACTTATCACCAATTTTCCAGCAAAGCTCGATGTTTTCCTTTACCGTAAGATTGGGTATCAGGTTATACGACTGAAAAATGAAACCTAATGTATCTCGCCTATATCTTGCCACACTGCTTTTCTTCTCGTTGCTTACGGATTTTCCATCTACAATGATTTTGCCATCATCTGCCGTCTCTAATCCACCAACCAGATTAAGAACGGTAGATTTCCCTGAGCCGGAAGGTCCAAGAATAACCACAAGCTCCCCTTTTTCCACGCTAAAGTCAACACCATTTAGTACGCAAATCTGACTGTCACCATTTCCATAATACTTTTTTAAATTTTTTACTTTTAAAAACATGCTTGCACCTCAATTCTATTCTTCATTCTTGCTGCCCAGGAAAAATCCACATAAGGTCTGCAGCTTTTCTTCCTCTGTAATATCATCATCCACCATAGATGGAATCCCACTGCGGTTTGTTGCTTTTTCCATGGTAGAGCCATAGTTAAAATGAAAATGACCAGCCAGTTCTAATCCATTATCCGAATCCTCCAGCGTGCAGATGGGCATCATACAAAGATATTTAAAATTCCCAGCATCCTCATCTGCAGTTTCAAAAAGATAGGATTTTTCTCCTTCAATTACGGTCTCATCACTATCACTTTCAAACACACCCACTATGTGGTATTTTCTGGAAAAAACTTCTTTAGCCTCTGTATCATAGGCTGTAACCACGCCATCTTTAATTTCTAATTTCACAACGTCATCCGTAATAAAACACAGACTGTCAAATGTGGATTTTAGTTGCTCTTCCTGCAGCTCAAATGCATCCGCAATGTCGCCCCAGGCATCTTGCATCTTTTCATCATTACAATACTCTGCAAAAGAACGCCATGTGCCTTCCCATTCCTCCATATTTTTAATATCAGCTTCCACCTTACTGGTATCACCGATATCCCTTTCAACCTCTGTCTCTGTTGCTTCTGCCAACTCTGCCTGCTCCTGCTTGCCACAACCACACAAAGCTGCAAGTACAGATACACATGCAATGCACAACATCAAACGCTTTTTCTTCACTACGATATCTCCTTTCTGCTGTCCTTCTTTTTTTCTTCGATACAAAAGCATCCTGCTGGGAGCATTTCAAGCATATTTGCTATATCCTCAACCTCCATTACCTCAAATGCCCAGTACAAGCCACCCACAGGACTATGCTTTATCACCGCATCTACAACGGCTGCTGCCACAAGGCTACTTGCCTCTTCTTCTTTATCTACGGTAAAAGTAATGGTGTATTCCTTACGCTCCCCATCCTTTTTGCCCCGGCATTCCATAATAACAGAATACCATTCCTTTTCACCATCATCCTCAGAAGCAATGTATTCCTCTGCCATCTTACGAATCTTTTCAATGGCATTCTCTCTTTCATTTGTAATAATCAACTGAAACGCATCCATAATCATACTCATCATCTTTTCATCTGAAACAGAATTCATCCAGTGAAGCTCCTTTACTTCACATTCCTTTGCTGCTTTTATCATCTCTTCACTGAGATAAGACTTCATATAAACAGGAGTATCCATTCCCGGAAATGTAGTCTGAGTATGATTCATATTATTTTCCTTTAAAATACGACCATTTCGATAATAGGAATCCCCATGACCAACTCCTGAAACAGCTCCAAGAATAATATCCGTAAACGCATTTACGGAAAAATGTTGCTTTCCGCCCTGATAGCAAACCACTTTATCCAGCTTATCAAAAAGGGTTTTGAATGCCCACTTCACAAGCATCCCCCCTAAACCGGGGACATAGCCTGCACCTGCTACACATACACTTTCTTCCGAAATCCGTCCAATACACTCTTCCTCCACAATAATAAAATCAGAAGCATCAATATACGGTTTCTTTTCTTTTTGAGCAACCAACGCCACCCGGTCCTTAATGCTTCCCGCCGGTCCTGCGCAATTTACAACTACATCAGATTTTCGGCAAAACTCTTTTATGCTTTCATTATCATAAAGATCTGCCTTCTGCCATGTAAAGTTTTTTAAATTTTTAAAATTTTCATTATTCTTTCTACATCCGCCAATAATTTCATATCGTTCCTGTAAAAGTTTACAAACCAGATAGCCTATGGTGCCACTGGCTCCAAGTATGCCTATTTTTTTCATATATTTTCTATAACTCCAATCTCCGATGTTCTGACTCTCTTTAAAGTTCTACCATATGTGTAAATATTCCATCTTTCTCTAAGAGTTCTTTTGGTGTACCGCATTCTGCCACCTTACCATCATTCATAACTGTTCTCATCCGATGTGCAATTACCATAACAGTCTTATTCTGAATCAGTTTTGACAAAGCTACCTGTATCTTCGTTTCATTTTCCACATCCAGCGATGCCGTTGCTTCATCCAGAAGAATGATGGGGGCATCCTTTAGCAGCGCGCGGGCAATGGAAATTCTTTGACGTCCACCACCAGAAAATGCTCGACCATTTTCTCCAATTATCGTTTCCCACTTGTCCGGAAGCTTTTCTACAAATTCATAACATCTGGCTACTCCGTATAAAATCCCTAGTGGATATGCCAACTTCTCTGCTGTTTTGGGCATAGTTATAATTTCAAAAAAGGCACCCTGCCCGAACCAAATAAATGCATTGGTCGCTTGTTTTGGATTTTTTCCGTACTCCACCACACCCCCCAACTTTCTAAAATCTGTTACGGCATGATGTAATTCATTCACCTTGAACTGAATATGACTAAATTTCATTATTATATCCATTCCTTTCGCTTCGCTCAGGCACAAAACGTTATGAAAA
>OJSO01000681.1_pt1 | contig 28581 bp, 31 predicted proteins | sample 1599521 | NCBI WGS metagenome assembly OJSO01 (sample SAMN04168659, study PRJEB22393) | human gut metagenome | biome: human gut microbiome; feature: stool | host: Homo sapiens | collected 2014-05-12 | reverse complement strand
GAAAGCCATAATTTCGGTAAACAGAAGTCCCTGGATCAGCAATTTGCTGACCTGAAAGCAGATGATGAAATCAGCGAGCAGCTGGCGCAACTTAAAGCCAAAATGCAGCAAGACAAGCAATAATAACATCTGGCGGTGCCCGATCGCGCCGCCGCTCATCACCTGTAAGGAGTACTCATGAGCGCGCTATTTCTGGCTATCCCGTTAACCATCTTTGTGCTGTTTGTTTTACCGATTTGGCTCTGGCTGCATTACAGCAACCGTTCCAGTCGTGGCGAACTGTCGCAAAGTGAACAGCAACGTCTGGTCGAACTCAACGATGACGCACAGCGGATGCGTGAGCGCATTCAGGCGCTGGAAGACATCCTAGATGCTGAACATCCAAACTGGAGGGACCGCTAATGGGAGGCGTTAATCTGAACAAAAAACTGTGGCGTATTCCGCAGCAGGGCATGGTGAAGGGGGTTTGTGCGGGTATTGCGCATTATCTCGATGTGCCTGTGAAGCTGGTACGGATCCTGGTGGTGCTGTCAGTCTTTTTTGGTCTGGCCTTTTTCACCTTCGTCGCTTACATCGTGCTGACGTTTGTATTGGATCCGATGCCGGATAATGTGGTTTCCGGCGAGCAGCAGCCATCAAGCGGTGAGCTGTTGGATGCCGTCGATCGCGAGCTGGCGGCTAGTGAAAAGCGTTTGCGTGAAATGGAACGTTATGTGACGTCCGATACTTTTTCCTTACGTAGTCGTTTCCGCCAATTGTGAGGTTAGAAATGAACAATCGCTGGCAACGTGCCGGGCAAAGGGTTAAGCCGGGCTTTAAAATAGCAGGTAAGCTGGTGCTTTTAACGGCGCTTCGCTACGGCCCGGCGGGGGTAGCAGGGTGGGCGGTGAAATCCGTCGCCCGACGCCCGCTAAAAATGCTGCTGGCGTTGGTTCTGGAACCTGTGTTGAGTCGGGCTGCGGCAAAATTGTCGAAACGATATTCCGGTAATCGAACCTGATATTTGAATCAGTAAAAGCAAGCAACAATTAATCAACATTCCCTCAGTTAATTTGCGGCAGCTCACAAATACGATTTTTTGGCTGCCAAAATTCTTTTTTTACCCCCCTCCAGACCACCTCAGCTAATTGACAGCTTATTTTCCGCAGAGTAGTCTTCTGGTTCATGGGACCGCTACCACGAGAATCGAAGGTGAACCAAAAAATCCAAAAATGCCTGACAGAAGTTTATGGTCATACATTTACTTCATGCCACTATGAAGCGCTGTTTGCACGTTTAGAGAAATCACAGGGATTAATTAAAAAAATCCGTAAAGCGCATTGGGATGAGGGCGATGTGGTGCTTATTACCTACGCCGATCAATTCCACGGGGTTGGTAAAAAACCGTTGCCGACGTTTAATCAGTTTTATAATGAATGGTTTAAGTCGACATTTTCTCATGTGCATCTTCTGCCATTTTATCCGTGGTCATCGGATGATGGTTTTTCCGTGATTAATTACCATCAGGTTGCCGAAGAAACCGGTGACTGGAATGATATTAAGGAATTAGGTGAGTCCAGTCGACTGATGTTTGATTTTGTTTGTAACCATATGTCAGCTAAAAGCGAGTGGTTTAATAATTATTTGCAACAGCTTGACGGTTATGAAAATTTCTTTATTGCAATGGATCCTGATACGGACCTGAGCAACGTCACACGTCCACGCGCATTACCGTTACTGACACCATTTACGCTAAAAGATAACACCGTGCGCCATTTATGGACGACGTTCAGCGATGACCAGATCGATCTCAACTATGCCAACCCGGTGGTATTACTGGCGATGGTCGATGTGCTGCTGAGCTATCTTGAGCAGGGCGCAGATTATGTTCGCCTGGATGCGGTTGGCTTTATGTGGAAAGAGCCGGGAACAAACTGCATCCATCTGGAAAAAACACATCTGATTATCAAACTGTTACGTTCGATTATTGATAACGTCGCGCCAGGCACAGTGATCATTACCGAGACCAATGTTCCGCATAAAGACAACATTGCTTACTTTGGCGAAGGCGATGACGAAGCGCATATGGTGTACCAGTTCTCGCTGCCGCCGCTGGTGCTGCATGCGGTACAACGCCAGGACACGTCGATATTGTGTCAGTGGGCGCAATCACTGGAGCTGCCGTCTGGTGAGACAACCTGGTTTAATTTTCTCGCATCGCATGATGGCATTGGTCTCAACCCATTACGCGGTTTGTTGCCTGAAGACGAGATCATGCGGCTGGTGACAGAACTACAACAGGAAGGTGCGCTGGTTAACTGGAAAAATAACCCTGATGGCAGTCGCAGTCCGTATGAAATTAACGTGACATATATGGATGCGCTAACCCCTGGTAATTGTAGCGATGCCGAACGGTTTTCTCGCTTTATTCTCGCACATGCCATTTTGCTGAGTTTTCCAGGCGTGCCGGCGGTTTACATTCAAAGCATACTTGGCTCACGCAATGATTATAAAGGTGTTGAGACGTTCGGTTATAACCGCGCGATCAACCGCAAAAAATATCAGGTGAGACAAATAGAAGCGGAGCTGGCAGATGAAACCAGTTTACGTCACGCTATTTATCATGAGTTATCCCGACTAATTGTAATACGTCGTAATAATAAAGCATTTCATCCTGATAGTGATTTTCAAATTAACAGTATTACACCGGCCGTAATGCAAATTAAACGTACGGCGGAAACAGGTGAGAAAATTACCGGGTTATTTAATGTCAGCGGTCATACTCAAACCATTCGTATTGATATTGAAAATGGAGTTGATTTGATTGGCGGTAAAGCTATTTCCGGTAAGGAATTAACGTTGTACGCCTGGCAGGTTATGTGGGTTAAGTAATAAAAAGGAACATTTCATGCTTAAAGCTAAAATTGTGCTGATTTCAGCACTGGTTTCCTGCGCCCTGGTTTCTGGGTGTAAGGATGATAAAAAGTCCTCTGTCGCGATTGAATTTATGCACTCTTCTGTTGAGCAGGAGCGGCAGGCGGTCATTGCAAAACTGATTGAGCGTTTTGAAAAAGAAAACCCGGGCATCAGCGTCAAACAGGTTCCTGTGGAAGAAGATGCTTACAACACCAAGGTCATCACTCTGGCGCGCAGCGGTTCACTACCTGAAGTTATCGAAACCAGCCATGACTACGCGAAAGTTATGGATAAAGAATCCCTCATCGACCGTAAAGCGGTAGCGCAGGTCATCAACGGCGTAGGTGAGGGTACTTTTTATGATGGCGTCCTGCGTATTGTACGCACTGAAGACGGTAGTGCATGGACCGGGGTTCCGGTCAGCGCCTGGATTGGCGGGATCTGGTACCGCAAAGATGTGCTGGCAAAAGCCGGACTGGAAGAGCCAAAAGACTGGCAGCAATTGCTAAACGTGGCGCAGAAGCTCAACAATCCTGGCAGTAAGAAATACGGCATTGCGCTGCCGACGGCAGAAAGCGTTTTGACCGAACAGTCATTCTCCCAGTTTGCGCTCTCTAACCAGGCCAACGTTTTTGATGCGCAGGGAAAGATTACGCTCAACACACCTGAAATGGCGCAGGCGTTGCAGTATTACCGCCAACTTGCCATGAACACTATGCCTGGCTCGAACGACATTATGGAAGTCAAAGATGCTTTCATGAACGGCACGGCGCCAATGGCGATTTATTCCACCTATATCCTCCCGGCGGTGATCAAAGAGGGCGATCCTAAAAATGTTGGCTTTATGGTGCCGACGGAAAAAAATTCCGCTGTTTACGGCATGCTGACGTCGCTGACCATTACCGCAGGTCAAAAAACCGAAGAAACAGAAGCGGCAGAGAAATTTGTCACCTTTATGGAGCAGGCAGACAACATTGCGGACTGGGTCATGATGTCGCCAGGGGCGGCGCTGCCGGTCAACAAAGCGGTGGTGAATACTTCGACGTGGAAAGATAACGCTGTTATCAAAGCGCTGGGTGAATTACCCGATCAGCTGATTGCCGAATTGCCAAATATTCAGGTCTTTGGTGCCGTCGGTGATAAGAACTTTACCCGCATGGGCGACGTAACCGGCTCCGGCATCGTGAGTACCATGGTGCACAACGTCACGGTAGGAAAAGCTGACCTTTCATCGACCATCAAGGCAAGCCAGACAAAACTGGATGACCTCGTTGAACAGCGCTAATGGGGAAATGGAAAGCCGTGATGAATAAGTTCTTTTCAGGTCGATCTGATATGCCATTTGCCATGCTGCTGCTGGCGCCCAGCTTGCTGTTATTGGGCGGTTTAGTGGCGTGGCCAATGATATCTAACATCGAAATCAGCTTTATGCGTTTGCCGCTTAATCCGCAAATTGAGTCTACGTTTGTCGGGCTGAGCAACTATATCCGTATCTTATCCGATCCCGGATTCTGGCATTCGCTGTGGATGACGGTCTGGTATACCGCGCTGGTTGTGGCAGGGAGCACGGTGCTGGGGCTGGGAGTGGCGATGTTTTTTAACCGTGAGTTTCGTCTGCGGAAAACGGCGCGCTCACTGGTCATCCTCTCTTACGTAACGCCATCAATTTCGCTGGTGTTTGCCTGGAAATACATGTTCAACAACGGCTACGGCATTGTGAACTACCTCGGCGTGGATCTGTTGCATCTCTACGATCAGGCTCCGCTGTGGTTCGACAATCCCGGTAGCAGCTTCGCGCTGGTCGTGTTGTTCGCCATCTGGCGCTACTTCCCCTATGCCTTTATCTCGTTTCTGGCGATTTTACAGACTATTGATAAATCGTTGTATGAGGCGGCAGAAATGGATGGCGCGAACGCCTGGCAACGGTTTCGCATCGTCACGCTGCCAGCGATCATGCCGGTACTGGCGACCGTAGTCACACTGCGTACGATCTGGATGTTTTATATGTTCGCCGATGTTTATCTGCTGACCACTAAAGTCGATATTCTCGGGGTCTATCTCTATAAAACAGCGTTTGCATTTAATGACTTAGGCAAAGCGGCCGCGATCTCTGTCGTCCTCTTCGTCATTATTTTCGCTGTTATCCTGCTGACCAGAAAACGGGTGAACCTCAATGGCAACAAATAAGCGCACGCTTGGCCGCATCGGCTTTTACTGTGGATTAATTGTCTTCCTGGGTATCACGCTATTTCCATTTTTTGTGATGCTGATGACCTCATTTAAAAGCGCAAAAGAGGCGATTTCGCTGCATCCGACGCTGTTACCGCAGCAATGGACGCTGGAACATTACATCGACATCTTCAACCCGATGATTTTCCCGTTTGTTGACTACTTCCGTAATAGCCTGGTGGTATCGGTGACTTCTTCGGTGGTGGCGGTATTTCTGGGCGTGCTCGGGGCGTATGCGCTTTCCCGCCTGCGTTTTAAGGGACGAATGACCATCAATGCCAGTTTTTACACGGTGTATATGTTTTCGGGGATCCTGCTGGTGGTGCCGTTATTCAAGATCATTACGGCACTCGGCATCTACGACACCGAAATGGCGTTGATTATCACTATGGTCACCCAGACGCTGCCGACCGCAGTGTTCATGTTGAAAAGCTATTTCGACACCATTCCGGATGAGATCGAAGAAGCCGCGATGATGGATGGGTTGAACCGTCTGCAGATCATCTTTCGTATTACCGTGCCGTTGGCAATGTCTGGTCTGGTTTCGGTCTTTGTGTACTGCTTTATGGTGGCGTGGAATGACTATCTGTTTGCCTCGATTTTCCTTTCCAGCGCCAGCAATTTTACCTTACCGGTCGGTCTGAACGCGCTGTTCAGTACGCCTGACTACATCTGGGGACGCATGATGGCCGCATCGTTAGTCACCGCATTACCGGTGGTCATTATGTATGCGCTTTCCGAACGTTTTATTAAAAGTGGTTTGACCGCAGGCGGCGTGAAAGGCTAAGCGGCCAGTTTAATTAAGGAGTTGTAAATGAAGAAGTTAGTTGCCACAGAACCGCGCGTTGCGGCGTTGGTGGAATATGAAGACAGAGCGGTATCCGCCAATGAAGTTAAAGTTCGCGTTAAATTTGGCGCGCCGAAACATGGCACAGAAGTGGTCGATTTTCGTGCTGCCAGCCCGTTTATTGACGAAGATTTTAACGGTGAATGGCAAATGTTTATGCCGCGTCCGGAAGGGGCTCCACGCGGAATCGAATTCGGTAAATTCCAGCTTGGCAATATGGTGGTGGGCGATGTTATTGAGTGTGGCAGCGATGTGACCGAATACGCCGTTGGCGATTCAGTTTGCGGATACGGTCCTCTGGCAGAAACGGTTATTTTTAATGCGGTGAACAACTACAAACTACGCAAAATGCCTGAAGGCAGTTCGTGGAAAAATGCCGTGTGCTATGACCCGGCACAGTTCGCCATGAGCGGTGTGCGCGACGCCAATGTGCGCGTCGGTGACTTTGTGGTCGTCGTGGGCTTAGGCGCAATTGGCCAGATTGCCGTGCAACTGGCTAAGAAAGCGGGAGCCTCGGTGGTCATCGGCGTCGATCCTATTGCCCATCGCTGCGATATCGCGCGTCGCCATGGCGCGGATTTCTGCCTGAATCCGATTGGCACCGATGTAGGCATGGAAATTAAGAAGCTGACCGGTAAGCAGGGCGCAGATGTGATCATCGAAACCAGCGGCTATGCAGATGCGCTGCAGTCGGCGTTACGCGGTCTGGCCTATGGTGGAACCATTTCCTATGTCGCTTTCGCGAAACCTTTTGCTGAAGGTTTCAACCTGGGGCGTGAAGCGCACTTCAACAATGCCAAAATTGTCTTCTCACGTGCTGGTAGTGAACCTAATCCAGATTATCCGCGCTGGAGCCGCAAGCGCATCGAGGAAACCTGTTGGGAACTGTTGATGAACGGTTACCTGGACTGTGAAGAACTCATTGACCCGGTAGTGACTTTCGCCAACAGCCCGGAGAGCTATATGCAGTATGTCGATCGCCATCCGGAAAAGAGCATCAAAATGGGCGTGACGTTTTAATTAAGGAATGCAGAAGATGAAAATTGGAACACAGAATCAGGCTTTTTTCCCGGAAAATATTCTCGAGAAATTCCGTTACATCAAAGAGATGGGGTTTGATGGTTTTGAAATTGACGGTAAGTTGCTGGTCAATAACCTTGATGAAGTAAAAGCGGCGATCAAAGAAACAGGTTTGCCTGTTACCACTGCCTGTGGAGGATATGACGGTTGGATCGGTGATTTTATCGAAGAGCGTCGTTTAAACGGGTTGCGGCAGATTACCCGCATTCTCGAAGCGCTGGCCGAAGTTTGCGGACAAGGCATTATTGTACCGGCTGCATGGGGCATGTTTACCTTCCGCTTACCGCCGATGGCTTCTCCGCGTAGCCTGGAAGGCGATCGTAAAGCTATCAGTGATTCATTGATTTATCTTGATAAAGTTGCCGAGCGTACGGGGACGGTGGTGTATCTGGAACCGCTCAATCGCTATCAGGATCATATGATCAACACCCTGGCGGATGCCCGCCGCTATATCGTGGAAAACAACCTGAAGCATGTGCAAATCATTGGTGATTTTTACCATATGAATATCGAAGAAGACGATATGGCACAGGCGCTGCATGACAATCGCGATCTGCTGGGTCACGTCCATATTGCAGATAACCATCGTTATCAGCCGGGGAGCGGTACGCTGGATTTCACGGCGCTGTTTGATCAACTGCGTGAAGATAATTATCAGGGTTACGTTGTGTACGAAGGACGCGTACGGGCAGAGAACCTGCCGGAAGCGTATCGTCAGTCACTGACCTGGCTGCGTACTTGCTAAGAGGATTTCCGTGAAAAGTGCACTGACAAGCGCTCCGTTACGTGTCGCCATTATTGGCGCCGGGCAGGTGGCGGATAAAGTTCATGCTTCGTACTACTGCACCCGCAACGATCTGGAACTGGTGGCTGTCTGCGACAGCCGCCTGTCACAGGCGCGGTTGTTTGCAGAAAAATACGGTAATCCGCAGGTTTGGGACGATCCGCAAACGATGTTACGCGAAGCTAAGCCAGATATCGTCAGCATCTGCTCGCCCAATCGCTTTCATTATGAACACACCATGTTGGCATTGAACGCTGGATGCCATGTGATGTGCGAGAAACCTCCGGCAATGACGCCAGGCGAGGCGTTGGAGATGTGCAAAACGGCGCGTCGGGTGGGAAAAGTACTGGCTTATGATTTTCATCATCGTTTTGCGCTGGATACGCAACTGCTTCGTGAGCAGGTGATGGCTGGTGTTCTGGGTGAAATCTATGTCACCAATGTCCGCGCTTTGCGCCGCTGCGGCGTGCCCGGCTGGGGAGTGTTTACCAACAAAGAACTGCAGGGCGGCGGGCCGCTGATTGATCTTGGTATTCATATGCTTGATGCCGCCATGTATGTGCTGGGGTTCCCGGCGGTAAAGCGTGTTAACGCGCACAGCTATCAGCGCATTGGCACGCTTAAAAATAGCGGTCAGTTTGGGAAATGGGATCCCACTACATATACCGTGGAGGATTCTTTGTTCGGCACGATTGAATTTCATAACGGCGGTATCCTGCGCCTGGAAACCTCTTTCGCGCTGAATATTCCTGAACAATCGATTATGAACGTTAATTTCTGCGGCGATTTGGCGGGAGCGACGTTATTCCCGGCCCAGGTTTACACCGACCGTGATGGTGCGCTTGACGTGCTGCTTGCGCGCGAGATGGCTGATGACAACCGTCATTATCGCAGCATGGAAGCCTTCGTTAACCATGTCCAGGGCGAGCCTGTCACTATTGCTGACGCAGAGCAGGGCGTCGTTATTCAACAACTGGTTGCCGCACTGTACCAATCGGCTGAAACAGGGACCTACGTAGACTTATGACGAAGCCAGTAATGCTAACTGAACCGGCTTTTTGCCCACATAGCCTGAATAAATATGCGTCACTCATGACGACCGGTAACGGGTATATGGGAATTCGCGCCAGCCACGAGGAAGCTTACACCTTACAGACTCGTGGCATGTATCTGGCTGGGTTGTATCACCGTGCGGGTAAAGGCGAAATTAATGAACTGGTTAATCTACCCGATGTAGTCGGAGTGGAGATCACGCTTAATGGCGAGATTTTCTCGCTAACCAGCGGCGTGATTGAAAGCTGGCATCGCGAACTGGATTTTGCCAGCGGGGAATTGCGCCGTGCGCTTATCTGGCATGCACCTGGCGGGGCGCGTTTCGCTATTGAGAGTCGGCGGTTTGTCTCGGCACAGAAGCTGCCGCTGTTTGCTATGGAAGTGGTCGTAACGCCACTGGATGCCGATGCCAGCATTGGTATCTCAACCGGTATTGATGCCACGATCACCAATCATGGCCGTCAGCATCTGGATGAAACACAGATTAGAGTCTTTGGTCAGCATCTTCTGCAGGGCATTTACACAACCCAGGACAATCGCAACGATATCGCGATCACCTCATATTGTGACGTCGACGGCGCAGCGCAGCGCTGCTTCACCGCGAAAGAACGTCGGTTGTTACAACACAACACCGTGCAGGCGCAAGCCGGGCAGCGCGTCACGCTGACGAAAATGAGTTGGGTTGACTGGACGAGCGAACGCAACTTGTCGCTTGAGACCTGGGGACGCCAGTCGCTGCGTAACATTGAAGCATGCGCGCAACAGGGATATGACGCTCTGTTGGCTGAGTCGAGCGCCAACTGGCATGCCTGGTGGCAAACTCGTCGCGTTCAGGTTACCAGCTCTGATATTAGCGATCAGCGCGCGCTGGACTATGCCCTCTATCATCTGCGTGTGATGACCCCAGACCATGATGAGCGCAGCAGTATTGCGGCCAAAGGTCTGACGGGTGAAGGGTATAAAGGCCACATCTTCTGGGATACTGAGGTCTTTTTGTTACCGTTTCACTTGTTTACCGAACCGAAAACCGCGAGAGGTCTATTGCGTTACCGCTGGCATAATTTGCCGGGCGCGCGTGAGAAAGCCCGCCGTAACGGTTGGCAAGGCGCGCTGTTCCCGTGGGAAAGCGCTCGCAGCGGTGATGAGGAAACGCCTGAATTCGCGGCGATCAACATCCGTACCGGGCTGCGGCAAAAAGTGGCCTCCGCACAGGCTGAACATCACCTCGTGGCGGATGTTGCCTGGGCGGTAATCAATTACTGGCATGTCACAGGGGATCTAAACTTCATGACCCGAGAGGGCATGACGCTGCTGCTGGAAACGGCGAAGTTCTGGATTAGCAGGGCTGTCATGGTCAACGATCGTTTAGAGATCCACGATGTGATTGGCCCGGATGAATACACTGAGCATGTGAACAACAATGCGTTCACCAACTACATGGCCTGGTACAACGTAGAGCAGGCGCTGGGTTTTGCCCGTCGGTTGGGCTGTGGCGATGGCACGTTTATTCATCGCGCAGAGCATTTTTTACAGTATCTCTGGCGACCGGAAGTGCAGCCCGATGGCGTGCTTCCTCAGGATGATACCTTCCTGAACAAACCGGTTATCGATCTGTCGCAGTACAAAGCCAAAGCGGGCAAGCAGACCATTTTGCTCGATTACTCCCGTGCAGAAGTCAATGAGATGCAAATTCTTAAACAGGCTGATGTCGTGATGCTGACCTACATGTTGCCGGAGCAATTTAGCCCGCAAACCTGTCTGGCTAACCTGCGTTATTACGAGCCACGTACGATTCACGACTCCTCTTTGAGTAAGGCGATTCACGGGATTGTGGCTGCGCGTTGTGGTGATTCGGCTCAGGGATATCGGTTTTGGCGCGAAGGTTCGCTAATCGATCTCGGGGATGACCCGCACAGCTGCGATGATGGTATTCATGCGGCGGCAACGGGCGCAATCTGGTTGGGTGCTATCCAGGGATTTGCCGGAGTGAATGTTCGCCATGGGGAGTTACATCTTGCCCCTGCATTACCGGAACATTGGCAAACACTGTCTTTCCCACTGCGCTGGCAGGGTATCGATTTGCAGGTAACCATCAATGCAACTGAAATCCGCATTAACAGCGCCGAGCAGATTACTCTTTGGGTAAAAGGGGAAAAGATCTCTGTTCAGGGGGAGATAGTTATCTGCAATGACGCCATTATTTCGCCCACTTATGGGACCGCTTCCACGGAAGGGGATGATGAATGATCCTCAAACCACAGGCCATCATTTTTGATTTAGATGGCGTGATTACCGACACTGCACATCTGCATTTTCTCGCCTGGCGGCAGGTAGCCGGTGAAATAGGGATTGCGATTGACGAGGCATTTAATGACAGCCTGAAAGGGATTAGTCGCGGCGAATCGCTACAGCGTATTTTGCAATATGGCGGGAAAGCGGGGGAGTTTACACCTGAGGTTTGCGCACAATTGGCCGAGAGAAAAAACAGACTGTATGTCCATTCTTTGCGCCAGTTGACGGTGAACTCGGTATTGCCGGGAATACGTGAGCTGCTGATGACGTTGCGGGAAGAGCGGATTCCGGTGGGGCTGGCCTCTGTGTCGCTCAATGCCCCTGCGATTTTACAAGCGCTTGATCTTAAATCTTATTTTGATTTCTGTGCGGATGCCGCGCTAATTTCTCGCTCGAAACCGGATCCGGAGATTTTTCTGGCAGCCTGTGCGGGCCTTGGCGCTGACCCACAGCAGTGTATTGGCATAGAAGATGCTCAGGCGGGTATTGATGCGATCAACGCCTGCGGCATGCTCTCTGTTGGCATTGGTACGGGGCTGAACGGAGCAAGCTTGCAACTTCCTTCAACCGAATTTCTGACGTGGCCGTGCTTATCGGCTCTCTGGCAACACGACAAGTAAAGGATTCAACATGGCACAGCTTTCGTTGCAACACATTCAAAAAATTTACGACAACCAGGTACACGTCGTTAAAGACTTCAATCTGGAAATTGAAGACAAAGAGTTTATTGTTTTTGTTGGCCCTTCAGGCTGTGGGAAGTCAACGACGTTGCGCATGATCGCCGGTCTGGAGGAGATCAGCGGTGGCGATCTGCTGATTGACGGTAAACGGATGAACGATGTGCCGGCGAAATCGCGCAACATTGCGATGGTCTTTCAGAACTACGCGTTGTACCCGCACATGACAGTCTATGACAACATGGCGTTTGGCCTGAAAATGCAGAAAATTGCCCCTGCCGTGATTGAGGAACGTGTCAACTGGGCGGCGCAAATCCTTGGCCTGCGCGATTATCTGCAACGTAAACCGGGTGCGTTATCCGGTGGTCAGCGTCAACGTGTGGCACTGGGGCGTGCGATTGTTCGTGAGGCAGGGGTCTTCCTGATGGATGAACCCTTATCGAATCTCGATGCCAAACTTCGCGTACAGATGCGGGCAGAAATAAGCAAGCTGCATCAGAAACTCAATACCACCATGATATATGTTACCCACGATCAAACAGAAGCCATGACGATGGCGACGCGTATTGTGATTATGAAGGATGGTATTGTTCAGCAGGTTGGTGCGCCAAAAACAGTTTATAACCACCCAGCAAATATGTTTGTCGCAGGATTTATTGGCTCACCGGCCATGAACTTTATTCGTGGCGCGATTGACGGTGATAAGTTTGTTACTGAAACACTAAAATTAACGATTCCAGAAAATAAATTAGCACAATTAAAAACGCAGGGTTATGAACATCAGGCGATCACGCTGGGTATTCGCCCTGAGGATATCCATCCGCAGCTTAATAATGAAAATAGTGTATCAGCAAAAATTAGCGTTGCAGAACTCACTGGCGCTGAATTTATGCTTTATACCATTGTTGGGGGGCATGAGTTGGTGGTCCGTGCCGGTGCAGTGAATGATTATCACGCAGGAGAAAATATCACTATTCATTTTGATATGGCGAAATGCCATTTCTTTGATGCTGAAACTGAAGTTGCTATTCAATAAAATTTCGGGGGGGATCCCCCCCCAAGCCTTGGGGCATTTTGCGAGTATATTAACAAGGAATAATAATGAAAACCCTACTGTCCGCGACTGCGCTGATTATGAGCGCAGGAATGGCCTGCGCGCAGGCTGCTGAAAAGAATGACTGGCACTTTAATATCGGTGCTATGTACGAAATAGAAAACGTTGAAGGTCAGGGCGAAGATATGGATGGACTGGCTGAGCCGTCCGTCTATTTTAATGCGTCCAATGGGCCGTGGAAAATATCGCTGGCCTATTACCAGGAAGGACCGGTTGATTACAGCGAGGGCAAGCGCGGTACATGGTTTGACCGCCCTGAACTGGAAGTCCGCTATCAATTCCTTGAAAGCGAAAATGTTAATTTCGGTCTGACCGGTGGCTTCCGTAATTACGGTTATCACTATGTCAATGAACCCGGAAAAGACACTGCTAATATGCAGCGCTGGAAAGTGCAGCCAGATTGGGATGTTAAACTTACTGATGACCTGCGCTTTAGCGGCTGGTTTGCGATGTATCAATTCGTTAATGATTTGAGCACCACCGGCTACTCTGATAGCCGCGTCGAAAGTGAGAGCGGGTTGAATTATACGTTTAACGAAACAGTAGGATTAACGGTCAACTATTACCTTGAACGCGGCTTTAATCTGGCGGACTCGCGTAATAATGGTGAGTTCTCAACCCAGGAAATTCGGGCTTATCTGCCTCTGTCCTTCGGCAATACAACCCTGACGCCGTATACCCGTATCGGGCTTGATCGCTGGTCAAACTGGGACTGGCAGGATGATCCTGAACGCGAAGGCCATGATTTCAATCGCCTCGGTTTATTGTATGCGTATGATTTCCAGAACGGTTTATCAATGTCTCTGGAGTATGCTTATGAATGGGAAGATCATGACGAAGGTGAAAGCGACAGGTTCCATTATGCTGGCATAGGCGTGAACTACGCATTCTAAAAATGAACAGGGGCATTATTATGCCCCTGTTTTTACACCAGTGAGTCCGCCAATGATATTTGCGTGCTCACCGTGATATTCTGTAACCCTTTTTCACCTGCAATCAGATTAAATAATAAATTACAACTTTGTTCACCCAACTGCTGAGTAGGTACATCAATTCCACCAGGAACTGGTGTGAGCATAAAAGAAAGTAGCTCATTACTATAGCCTACAACGGCAAGTTGCTTTGGAATGGAAATATTTTTCTCGGCCGCTACGCGATATAAACTCATTAACTTCAAGCTGTCTGTCGCAAATACGGCATCGGGTAACGGTTGCTGACTAAGTAATTTTCGAGAAGCAAGTAGGGCGGTTTCATGAGTATACCCCCCGTCAATAACCCACTCATCGCGCATTTTAATGTTATGTGCCTGAAGGCTGGCTTTATAACCGTTAACGCGATCGATAGAAACATGAACGTCAAGCGGTGCATGCAAACAGGCAATCAGCGCATTTGTCAGCGTAATACTGTCGCGATAATTATCGGTGTCTACAGAATAGACATTAGTGTAGTCACCTTCAACCTTCCCGATAACCACAACCGGGACGTTGTATTTATCCAACCGAGCAAAAAATGATTCATCGGCAGGAGAGCTCAGCATAATGATCCCTTTGATCAACTTCTGCTTAATTTTGCTCTCACATTTTTGTAAATCATCTTCGGTGCTTCGCGACGTCTGCAATATGACATCAAAACCGACTTCTTCAGCCTTGGCAGTAATTGCATGCAATACTTCAGAGAAAAACGGATTACCGGCAGTTGTTTTTGCAGAACGGGTGGATATCACCATTATTGCATCAAACCCGGAAGAGGTAAGCGCGCGAGCAAGTTTATTCGGCTGATACTGTAACTCATCAATTGCGCGCAGCACCTTTTCAAGCGCCTCCGGCGAGATGTTGGTTTGCTTATTAAGCACGCGCGATACCGTGGATTTTGATACACCAGCGGCTCGTGCAATATCATAAATGGTAGGAGACATAGATCCCAAGCTCCGTCCGAGAGTCAATGGCGGACATATTATGGAGTTAAGTGGCGAATGACAACAATCTCGGAATGCGGGTAGGAAAATCAAAAGGCTAACCGCACTATGTGCGTGCTGAGGAACAATCGTCCACGGGTGCGGACGGTGATAATGCGGTCGCAATATTTTCTTAAGAACTGGCGTATAGTGTAGGGGTTAAATCCAACTATCAGTCAGGAAGATATTATGTTGAAGAAAAGCGTATTAGCGTTGGCACTGGTTATTGGCATGCCGGTTTATGCTGCCGAGCACTGGATTGATGTTCGCGTTCCTGAACAGTACCAACAACAGCATATTCAGGGGGCTGTCAACATCCCGTTAAAAGAGATCAAGGCGCGTATCGTAACTGAAGTTCCAGATAAGAACGATACCGTGAAGCTCTATTGCAACTCCGGGCGTCAATCAGGGCAGGCGAAAGATATGCTGACTGAAATGGGCTACACGCAGGTGACCAACGAAGGTGGCATCAATCAGATAGCGCTTCCTAAAGTAGAGAATAAATAAACTGCTCGCATTCATTCTGCTACAGGCGGTAAGAATAATGCCGCCTGATACAGCTCAGGTAGTTGATAAGTAAGAATTGACCCCTATCTTTACTTCCTGTTTGTTATAATTTCTTCGGTTCCTTCAGCAAAACGGGATGGCGATGAAGCGACTTAAAAATGAATTCAATTCGCTGGTTAATCGCGGCGTAGACCGGCATTTACGCCTGGCTGTCACCGGACTTAGCCGGAGCGGTAAAACGGCGTTTATCACCGCAATGGTAAATCAGTTACTCAATATTCATGCCGGTGCGCGTTTGCCGTTGCTCAGTTGCGTGCGCGAAGAGCGTCTGCTTGGCGTGAAACGGGTTCCACAACGCGACTTTGGTATTCCGCGCTTTACCTATGATGAAGGACTGGCGCAGCTGTATGGCTCTCCGCCGACCTGGCCGACACCAACGCGCGGTGTCAGTGAAATTCGTCTGGCGCTGCGTTACAAGTCTAATGACTCATTACTGCGCCACTTTAAAGACACCTCCACGCTGTACCTGGAAATCGTCGATTATCCGGGGGAGTGGCTGCTCGATTTACCGATGCTGGCCCAGGATTATTTGAGCTGGTCGCGGCAAATGACCGGATTATTACAGGGTCAGCGTGGCGAATGGTCGGCAAAATGGCGGCAGTTAAGCCACGGGCTCGATCCACTGGCACCTGCTGACGAAAACCGTCTGGCGGAAATCGCTGCTGCCTGGACGGAGTATCTGCATCAATGCAAGCAGCAGGGACTGCACTTTATTCAGCCGGGCCGTTTTGTTCTGCCAGGAGATATGGCGGGCGCGCCTGCGTTGCAATTCTTCCCGTGGCCGGACGTTGATGCCTGGGGAGAATCGAAGCTGGCGCAGGCAGATAAACACACCAATGCGGGCATGCTGCGCGACAGGTTTAATTACTACTGTGAAAAAGTCGTAAAGGGATTTTATAAGAATCACTTCCTGCGCTTTGATCGTCAGATTGTGCTGGTCGATTGCCTGCAACCGCTCAACAGCGGGCCACAGGCGTTTAACGACATGCGTCTGGCGCTGACCCAACTGATGCAAAGTTTCCATTATGGACAGCGCACGCTGTTTCGTCGGCTGTTTTCTCCGGTGATCGACAAACTGCTGTTTGCCGCCACCAAAGCCGACCACGTCACCGTCGATCAGCACGCCAATATGGTGTCGCTATTGCAGCAGTTAATTCAGGATGCCTGGCAAAACGCTGCGTTCGAAGGTATCAGCATGGATTGTCTGGGGCTGGCATCGGTGCAGGCAACCACCAGCGGCCTGATCGATGTGAAAGGTGAAAAGATCCCCGCGCTGCGTGGTAATCGTCTGAGCGATGGCGAACCGCTAACCGTTTATCCGGGGGAAGTGCCCGCGCGTTTACCTGGACAGGCATTTTGGGACAACCAGGGCTTTCAGTTTGAGGCGTTTCGCCCGCAGGTGATGGATGTCGATAAGCCCTTACCGCATATCCGTCTTGATGCCGCGCTGGAGTTTTTGATAGGAGATAAATTGCGATGAGCGAGCCGTTAAAACCGCGTATCGATTTCTCAGGTCCGTTGGACGTGGAACAAAACACGGCGTTTAAAGCGCAGCAGATGTTCAATGAGACAGAGGCGCAGACTTTTTCTCCGGCGACAGTGGATGAACCACTGGAAGACGAAGGTCAGGCAGAAGCCGTTATTGATGCGGCCCTTCGCCCTAAACGCAGTCTGTGGCGTAAGATGGTGATGGGTGGCCTGGCGCTGTTTGGCGTGAGCGTTGTCGCTCAGGGTGTGCAGTGGACTATGAATGCCTGGCAGACTCAGGACTGGGTCGCGCTGGGAGGATGTGCCGCAGGCGCATTGATTATCGGTGCAGGGGTTGGATCGGTGGCGACCGAATGGCGTCGGCTATGGCGATTGCGTCAGCGCGCGCACGAACGTGATGAAGCGCGAGATCTACTCCACAGCCATGGAACCGGAAAAGGTCGTGCATTCTGTGAAAAGCTGGCGCAGCAGGCGGGCATCGATCAGTCTCATCCGGCATTGCAGCGCTGGTATGCCTCAATTCATGAAACGCAGAACGATCGCGAAATGGTCAGTCTATACGCCCATCTGGTGCAGCCGGTGCTGGATGCGCAAGCCCGGCGTGAGATTAGCCGTTCAGCGGCAGAGTCCACGCTGATGATTGCCGTCAGCCCGCTGGCGCTGGTGGATATGGCGTTTATCGCCTGGCGCAATCTGCGGCTGATTAATCGTATTGCTTCGCTGTATGGCATTGAGCTGGGTTATTACAGCCGCCTGCGTTTGTTCCGTCTGGTGCTGTTGAATATCGCTTTTGCCGGGGCCAGTGAACTGGTGCGGGAAGTAGGGATGGACTGGATGTCGCAGGATTTAGCCGCCCGCTTATCGACACGTGCAGCTCAGGGCATTGGCGCGGGGTTATTAACGGCGCGTCTGGGGATCAAAGCCATGGAACTATGCCGACCGCTACCGTGGATTGATGATGATAAGCCTCGGCTGGGTGATTTCCGCCGCCAACTGATTGGTCAGGTGAAAGAGACCTTACAAAAGAATAAATCTCCGCGCGAAAGTTAGCTATAAACAGGCGCCGATCGTTTAACTTTACGCCCCGGCGCCCAATTTTCCAGCTCGCTGTCAATATTTGTTGACAGAGTTCTTCCTGCAAACCAAATACTGGCTTATCATTTAACACATAATCCCTTGTCCAGGTGAAGGTTCCTATGCGTTTGGAAGTCTTTTGTGAAGACCGTCTTGGTCTGACCCGCGAACTGCTCGATTTACTGGTGCTGAGAAGCATTGATTTACGCGGTATCGAGATTGACCCCATCGGGCGAATTTACCTTAATTTTGCGGAGCTGGAGTTCACCAACTTCAGCAGTCTGATGGCTGAAATCCGCCGTATTTCAGGGGTTACGGATGTGCGTACCGTACCCTGGATGCCTTCCGAACGTGAACATCTGGCGCTTAGTGCGCTGCTTGAAGCGTTGCCAGAACCGGTCCTTTCTCTGGATATGAAAAGCAAAGTCGAGATGGCGAACCCTGCGAGCTGTCAGCTTTTCGCGCATACTCAGGATCGGATGCGCAATCATACCGCCGCCCAGTTAATCAATGGGTTTAACTTCCAGCGCTGGCTGGAAAGCAATCCGCAGGATTCCCAGAGCGAACATGTCGTAATTAACGGACAGAATTTCCTGATGGAAATTACGCCTGTCCATTTGCAGGGCGAAAATCAGGAGCAGATGCTGACCGGTGCGGTGGTGATGTTGCGCTCCACTATCCGAATGGGACGCCAGCTGCAAAATATGACTACGCAGGATCTCAGCGCGTTTAGCCAGATTATTGCCGTCAGCGCCAAAATGAAACACGTGGTGGAACAGGCGCGCAAGCTGGCGACGTTGAGCGCGCCGCTGCTGATTACCGGTAATACCGGCACCGGCAAAGATCTCTTTGCTCATGCCTGCCACCTGGCAAGTCCGCGTGCGTCAAAACCGTATCTGGCGCTGAACTGCGCGTCAATTCCTGAAGATGCGGTTGAAAGCGAGCTGTTTGGCCATGCGCCGGAAGGTAAAAAAGGCTTCTTTGAGCAGGCGAATGGCGGTTCGGTTCTGTTAGATGAAATTGGCGAAATGTCGCCACGTATGCAGACCAAATTGCTGCGTTTTCTCAATGACGGCACATTCCGTCGCGTGGGAGAAGATCACGAAGTTCATGTTGATGTTCGCGTGATTTGCGCAACGCAAAAGAACCTTGTGGAACTGGTGCAGAAAGGACTTTTCCGTGAAGACCTCTATTATCGTCTTAATGTACTAACGCTAAACCTGCCGCCGCTGCGCGATTGCCCACAAGATATTATGCCGCTTACCGAACTGTTTGTGGCGCGTTTTGCCGACGAGCAGGGCGTGCCGCGTCCGAAACTGTCTGCAGATCTCAGCACGGTACTAACTCGTTATGGTTGGCCGGGCAACGTGCGTCAGCTTAAAAATGCGATCTACCGGGCGCTGACCCAGCTAGAAGGCTATGAGCTACGACCACAGGATATTTTGCTGCCGGATTACGATGCGGCAACGGTTGCTGTCGGAGAAGAGGTGATGGAAGGGTCGCTGGATGAAATCACCAGCCGCTTTGAACGCTCCGTGTTGACGCAGCTGTATATGAATTATCCCAGCACGCGCAAGCTGGCCAAGCGCCTCGGCGTTTCGCATACTGCGATTGCTAACAAATTGCGTGAGTATGGACTGAGCCAGCAGAAAAAAAGCGAAGAGTAATGCCGTAAATGAAAATGCCTCCATGCGGAGGCATTTTTGTATGCAGACGCAGCTTACGCTTTCAGTACGTCCAGCGCAGCAGTGTAGTCTGGTTCGTTGGTGATTTCATTGACCAGCTGGCTGAAAACAACGTTATCATTTTCGTCAATAACGACCACGGCACGTGCGGCCAGGCCTTTCAGCGGGCCTTCAGCGATTTCAACACCGTAGTTTTTCAGGAATTCTGCGTTGCGCAGGGTGGACAGCGTGATAACGTTGCTCAGACCTTCCGCGCCGCAAAAACGAGAGTGGGCGAATGGCAGGTCGGCTGAGATGCACAGTACGACGGTATTGTCGATTTCTGTCGCCAGTTGGTTAAACTTACGTACCGATGCCGCGCAAACGCCGGTATCGATGCTTGGGAAAATATTCAGCACTTTGCGCTTGCCTGCGAACTGGCCCAGCGTAACGTCAGACAGGTCTTTAGCCACAAGGGTAAAAGCCTGAGCTTTGCTTCCAGCCTGAGGAATAGAGCCGGCAACTGCAACCGGGTTGCCCTGGAAATGAACGGTTTGTGACATGGTTATCTTCCTGTTTACATATAGTTAACGTCGAGGCTAGTTTATGCCATCAGCAGTTAACACGGCAAACGCTATTTGCGGATATCCGCTTCAGGGACTGCATTAAGGAAAACAAATGAGAACAGTTAAGGTATATGAGGAAGCTTGGCCGCTGCACACTCCCTTTGTCATTGCCCGTGGGAGCCGGACCGAAGCGCATGTGGTGGTTGTCGAAGTGGAAGAAAACGGCGTCACAGGTATTGGCGAGTGCACACCGTACCCGCGCTACGGTGAAAGCGATGCCTCAGTGCTGGCGCAAATTATGAGCATTGCGCCACAACTGGAAAACGGAATGACGCGTGAAGAGCTGCAAAAGCAGCTGCCAGCGGGGGCAGCGCGTAATGCCGTGGATTGCGCGTCAACAGCAGCAGTCGCTGGCGGAATTAGTGGGAAGTGAACTGGCGGAAGTGGTGACTACGGCGCAAACCGTAGTGATTGGCTCGCCGGAACAAATGGCTGCGAGCGCGGCTGCGCTGTGGGAAAATGGCGCGAAATTGCTGAAAGTTAAACTGGATGCTCGCTTGATTTGTGAGCGAATGGTTGCCATTCGTGCGGCTGTTCCTGACGCCACGATTATTGTCGACGCCAACGAATCCTGGCGGGCAGAAGGCCTTGCGGCACGCTGTCAGCTGCTGGCTGATTTAGGGGTTGCGATGCTGGAGCAGCCGCTGCCGGCGCAGGATGATGCCGCGCTGGAGAATTTTGTACATCCGCTACCCATCTGCGCAGATGAAAGCTGCCACACCCGTAGCAGTCTGAAAGCGCTGCACGGACGCTATGAAATGGTCAATATCAAACTGGACAAAACAGGCGGTCTGACGGAAGCGCTCGCGCTGGCAACCGAAGCACGCGAGCAGGGATTTGCGCTGATGCTGGGCTGCATGCTGTGTACCTCCCGGGCGATCGGCGCGGCGTTACCCCTTACGCCACTGGTTAGCTTTGCGGATCTTGATGGCCCAACGTGGCTTGCCACCGATGCGGCGCCAGCCCTGCATTTTACGACCGGGCAGCTCCATCTCTAGGGTGCCAGCGCAGGAGATTGGACATGGCTAGCAGGTATTTTTCGCTCGCTTCATCCGATGAAATGGGCGGAAATTCGGCTGTTATACAATGTAAGTTTAGGTCTGCGCACCAGCTACCAAAAGAGCCGGGCGTTTCATAACCTACACTGGTGACCAGAGGCAATTCAAACGATTGTGCCAGCCACGCGCCCAGCTCGCTGCTTCTGGGATCTTCAATACAGGCCAGTGGATCGTGAAAAGAGACTACCCAGGCGGGATGAATTCGGTGAATAAGCTGACACAATGCCTGGGTTTCTGGTTCCGAGCCCGGATGATCGCCAGTCAACAACACCACATCACGCTCTTCTGCGCTACTGTTCCAGCGATACACCGTTTCGCCTGCTTTCCAGTTTGCGGCGGGAAAGTTACGGTTAAGATCGACGCCGTTCGCATTTGCGCGCAGCCCAAGCTGGCAACCGTCAGGGTTTACGGCTAGCACCACATGATGGCGACGCAGGGAAGGGTTAAGCGTACGCAATGCGCAGGAAAGGGTAACGACCGAGGAGTTTTCGTCGCCGTGCGTTCCCGCCAGTATCAGGCCGCTTTCACGATCGGCTGCCAGTGCAGGAAACCAGATTAGCGGTGCGCCTAACAATGAACGTCCGTAATGTTCGGTTCCAGGTGGGAATGCGCCGCGCTCGGCACGGGGACGGGTAACGGTCATAGTCATCTCTGAATGCTTGGATTGTTACTCGCAGTGTTGTGCAAAATGTATGGATAATCAAATCGTTTTCACACACTTATCTTTTCAGGTGTAATATCACTTTCTTGTCGGAAGTTAATTGCATTTCCTGCTGGCGATACAAATAATTACACATTCACTTAGTAGCCGGAATCGAGGGTATCTTATGCAGCATTCTGTTTCAGTAACCTGTTGTGCGTTGTTGGTTAGCAGCATTTCTTTATCCTGGGCTGCTGATGTTCCCAGCGGAACGGTACTGGCAGAGAAACAAGAACTGGTGCGTCATATAAAAGACGAACCGGCGTCGCTTGATCCGGCAAAGGCCGTCGGGCTCCCTGAGATTCAGGTAATTCGTGATTTATTTGAAGGGCTGGTCAACCAGAATGAGAAGGGTGAGATCGTACCTGGCGTCGCTACCCAGTGGAAGAGTAACGATAACCGCATCTGGACGTTTACGCTGCGCGACAATGCGCAATGGGCGGATGGTACGCCCGTAACGGCGCAGGATTTTGTCTACAGCTGGCAGCGTCTGGTTGATCCAAAAACGCTGTCGCCGTTTGCCTGGTTTGCAGCGCTGGCGGGCATTAATAATGCTCAGGCTATTATCGATGGTAAAGCCACGCCTGATAAACTTGGCGTTAGCGCTGTCGATGCACGGACATTGAAAGTTCAACTGGATAAACCGCTGCCCTGGTTTGCCAATCTGACGGCGAGTTTTGCATTTTATCCGGTACAAAAAGCCAACGTTGAGAGCGGCAAAGAGTGGACCAAACCGGGTAACCTGATTGGTAACGGCGCCTATGTGCTAAAAAATCGCGTCGTGAACGAAAAACTGGAAGTTGTCCCGAACACGCATTATTGGGACAACGCCAAAACAGTGCTGCAAAAAGTCACATTCCTGCCAATTAACCAGGAATCGGCAGCGACCAAGCGCTATCTTGCTGGTGATATTGATATCACGGAATCCTTCCCGAAAAATATGTACCAGAAACTGTTGAAGGATATCCCGGGTCAGGTTTACACCCCGCCGCAGCTTGGTACTTATTATTATGCCTTTAATACACAGAAGGGACCGACTGCCGATTCACGCGTGCGTCTGGCGCTCAGCATGACTATCGACCGTCGCCTGATGGCGGAGAAGGTGCTGGGTACCGGTGAGAAGCCTGCATGGCATTTTACGCCGGATGTAACGGCAGGATTTGTGCCGGAACCTTCACCGTTTGAGCAAATGAGTCAGGAAGAATTGAATGCGCAGGCGAAAACGCTGCTGCGTGCGGCGGGTTATGGCCCACAGAAACCGCTTAAATTGACGCTGCTGTACAACACCTCAGAAAATCATCAGAAGATTGCTATCGCAGTGGCTTCTATGTGGAAGAAAAACCTCGGTGTTGACGTGAAACTGCAGAACCAGGAATGGAAAACGTATATCGACAGCCGTAATACCGGTAATTTTGATGTGATCCGTGCCTCCTGGGTGGGCGACTACAATGAGCCTTCTACGTTCCTGTCATTATTAACATCGACCCATACGGGCAATATCTCCCGCTTTAATAATCCGGCATACGATAAAGTGTTGACCCAGGCTACTCTGGAGAATACAGAAAAAGCGCGCAATGCTGATTATAACGCTGCGGAGAAGATTCTGATGGAACAGGCACCTATTGCGCCGATCTATCAGTACACTAATGGGCGTTTAATTAAACCATGGCTGAAAGGGTATCCGATTACTAACCCTGAAGATGTGGCCTATAGCCGCACAATGTATATCGTTAAGCACTGACAGAGATAATGGCTGGTGTGATTTTGCATCAGCCATTCTACGTTTCCGGCGGTTGATGCTCACGGCAAATCAGCAACGAATCTTCTTCACTTAATCTCTCTTTCGTCAGATTACAAAATCCCTGACCATCAATTTTTTGGTGGAACCGACAGCTATGGCAAAGACCAAAGCCAGGCACATTGTTGGTCCTCTGGATCCCGCGTAACAGTTCTAACAGCAGCTCTCTGAGTACGCTCGCCCGTTCACCCATTGCCGATTCACCCTCCACTAAAAACGTGGGGGGCAGCAGGGCTTCCAGTAAGGTATTGGCCGACTCACTTAAGTGGAGATGGACGCTACGTTTATCGCGGTCATCCGGCTTGCGAACAATCAACCCTTTGTTTTCCAACAGCTTCAGCGATTGCGACACGGTACCTTTGGTGAGACCAAGGTAGTCTGTCACGCCAAGCGGCGTATTGGAATAACGGTTACAACGGGCCAGATACATTAACGCACTAAGTTGTACTGGCTGAAGATCCACCAGTAAAGGATGCTGGCGAAACCACATCCGTGTCAGGCTGGAAAGCCGGTCAAGTACGTCGAAAAGTGACATGTCGGGCATAACAAATCCTCCTCGGCATATAGTATCGATTAAAAACTATATTGACAAAGAATAAAAGCAACGTACTATAAATTATAGTATCGAATCGATACTATAATTTATAGGAGATGTATCATGACTAAAGCTCGTTTCTATCATGCAGGTTGCCCGGTTTGTGTTTCCGCAGAACAAACTCTTCTGCAGCACTTGTCTGCGGATGTTGAAATCGATGTGGTTCATCTGGGAGAGCATCCTGATCGGGTTGCCGAGGCTGAAGTGGCTGGCGTGAAATCTGTTCCGGCGCTGGTGATTGACGGCAATGTGCTGCATATTAATTTTGGCGCTCCCATTGAAGCGTTGAAATAGCTGGATAGTTCGGGAAGTTGCGTTGGTGATTTCCCGAATATACAAGACGTTGGGGAAGGTAACGCGATGAACACGACCGAAGAGTATCACCCGATAGATTGCGATCTTCATGATTATCTGGAAATCGCCTGCATGTACCACTATTGGTTGCGCATTGAACTAACGGATGGCACATGTTTTGATGCTAAAGCGTTGACGACGTGTACCACCGTGGAAAAAGAAGAATTTCTGGTAGTGGGGCAATCTGAAAATCAGCAAAAAATCCGTCTGGATTGTCTGTCAGCTATCACCGCGCTGACGCCAGGAGCGACGTTTAGCACAGTAAGTTTTCAGAGAGCCTGCCGCGGTTAGACGGTATAAATCCGAATGTCGTGCGCCTGGAATGCTGTGGCGTACTCTTTGCTGATGTTGTCCTCTACAACAATTACATCAATATTGCTGCTTTCGGTAACGACATATCGGGCGATGGCTGGGATTTTTTCAGCGGTTAGCGCGACGATAGTTTCATTACATTGTTTGATCACCGCTTTTTTGAACTCACAATCCGCGTAATCAAACCCCGTTAAGCCGGATTCAGGCGACATCGCACAGCCGCCAATAAATCCCTGATCGAATAAAATGTCCTGCACTTGTGCGATGGCGGAAGCTCCCACACACCCGCCTGAAGATCTATGTACCGCGCCGCCCAGCATAATGACCTCAAACAGCGGTTTTTTTAGCAAAACGGCGGCAATCTCCGGTGAATTTGTCACCACGGTTAACGCCAGTTCGGCGGGCAGAGCTTCTGCCATCGCCAGATTGGTGCTACCCGTGTCGATAAAAATACAGCTTCCGGATTTGACCAGTCTGGCACATCGCTGCGCGATGTTGCTCTTTTTGGCCACATTAATACCCTTGCGCACGGCAATGTCTTCGGATTCAGGGAGTGCAATTACCGCGCCACCATAGACCTTCTTGCATACGCCATCTTTGCTCAATTCATGCAAGTCACGACGAATTGTATGTTCAGAAACGCCTAATCGGTTCGCGAGATCAGAACAAATGACTCTGCCGTTTTCTTGCAGGATCTGATAGATAAGCGCCTGGCGCTGTTCCGGAAATGCGGCGTAATCGAGCATAGATACTCCAGGTAAAATAAACATCGAGCAATAAAGTGCATGATCGTGCATTATGATTAACGATGTCAACATCCCTTACAGGGATCGTACTATTCTGGATACAACGGGAAGAGGTTCGCTATGAAGATTGCGCATATGGCGTTATGGACACAGGATCTCGAGCAGCAAGCTCGCTTCTGGGTTTCATTTTTTGACGGTAAGATCAACGAGAAATACTGCAGTAAAACCAACCCTGGGTTTGAATCTTATTTTGTCAAAATTGGCGAGGATATTGCAATTGAGTTAATGACCAAACCGGGTCTTGTCGGGCAGCAACCTGACAATAATCGTTGCGGATGGGTACACCTCGCCATTTCTGTTGGCGGCAATGAAAATGTTGATGCCGTTGCAATGCAAGCGCAGGAACAGGGGATATTAGTCTCAGGTCCGCGCACTACGGGCGATGGTTATTACGAAGCGGTGATACGCGATCCGGACGGTAACCTGATTGAAATTGTGGCGTAGGGCTTAAAGCAAGCGCCATGGGATAAATCGTACGCTTATTATTAATGAACATGATTCATAAGTTTGTCCTTCTTTCCACCTCTAATCACCAGCCTGTCGAGTCTCTATAATTTTTATAGTTTTCAGCATCCGGTGGCGCATGCCGCCACCGTTTTGGAGAATCGAAATGCAAAATCAACTGAATACCGCGCCCAGCGCCAGCGCGGAGATTATGAATCAACAATTTGATGGTAACAGCGTCTTTCCGCGAGGCGAGAAAAATGAAGCTTATGCGAAGTATTTCACTGGTGATAGCTATCTGACCATGCTTTCCATGGAAGGTGTGGTAATTGGCAATGTCGCATTTGAACCGGGTTGTCGTAACTTCTGGCATGTTCATCATGTGGGCGGACAAATATTGCTGGTGACCGGGGGCAGAGGCTGGTATCAGGAATGGAATCAACCGGCGTGCGAGCTGGAAACCGGTGATGTCGTGCATATTCCTGCGGGAATGAAACATTGGCATGGCGCTGCACGTGATAGTTGGTTTGCCCATATCGCCGTGGAAATCCCGGCCCCTGGCGCGTCGAACGAATGGCTGGAACCGGTTAGCGACGCTGAGTACAACCTGCTGCCCTGAACTATTCTGGTTCTGGTAACACCTAATCCCTGAGGAGATCTCAATGGTCATGAACGTGAAGGGTTATGCTGCTCTGGCAGTGAAAGAAGATTTAGTCCCCCATAGTTTTGTTCGTCGTGACCCGCGTGAAGATGATGTGGTTATCGATATTTTATACAGCGGTGTTTGCCACTCGGATATCCACAACGCCTACAAAGATTGGGGCGGTGCTAAATATCCGATGGTACCAGGGCATGAAATCATTGGCCGCGTGGTGCATGTTGGTAAATCGGTAACGAAATTCAACGTGGGCGATCTCGCAGGGGTAGGCTGCATGGTTGATTCATGTCAACACTGTAGCGCCTGTGAACAAGGGCTGGAACAATATTGCGAAGAAGGCAACACGCTAACGTATAACGATATCGACCGTCATGACGGTCTGCCCACTTTCGGCGGTTATTCTGACAAAATTGTCGTTACTGAAAAGTTTGTGGTGAAGGTTCCTGAAGGGATCGATTTACGCGGTGCGGCACCGCTGCTCTGCGCCGGGATCACGACATGGTCGCCTCTGCGCCACTGGCAGGTAGGCGAGGGCAGTAAAGTCGCGGTTGTCGGTCTGGGTGGACTTGGGCATATGGCAATCAAACTTGCAAATGCACTGGGCGCGGAAGTTACGCTGTTTACGCGTTCACCGGGCAAAGAAGCTGATGCCAGACGTTTGGGTGCCAGTCATGTTGTGCTTTCCACTGACAGTGAGCAGATGAAAGCGACAGCGAATCAGTTTGATCTGATTATCGATACTGTGCCCTACGTTCATGACCTGAACCCGTATATCCCAACCCTGGCACTAAGCGGTACGCTGGTGCTGGTTGGTTATCTCGGTGCGTTGGATCCGTTTCTGAATACGGTTCCCCTGATCCTTGGACGTAGGTCTGTGGCGGGTTCAGTTATTGGCGGTATTGCCGAAACGCAAGAGATGCTCGATTTTTGCGGTCAGCATGGTATTACCGCCGATGTCGAAGTGATCAATATTCAGGATATTAATCATGCCTGGCAGCGGATGTTGAAAAGCGATGTGAAATACCGCTTTGTAATTGATATTGCCTCATTGAAATAAGTACAAAAAAGACGCGGACTTCCGCGTCTTTTTTTTGTTAGTGTGTCGACGGCGATGCTTCAGGATTATCCATATACAGCGTCTGGCTGGGGAACGCAAAGTCGGCGCCATTTGCCTGGACTATCGTGATAATCTTTAAATAAACGTCTTGCTGTACCGCGAGCCATTCCTTCCAGACGGTGGTTTTCGTGAAGCAATACACCATGATATTCAACGATGAATCGGCAAATTCATTAAAATAGACCAACAGAGTTTGTTTCTGGTCTATTCCTGGATGGTTTTGCAGCATTTCTCTGACCGACTCGACAACAGCACCGACTTTATCGGCATCCTCATATCGTAACCCGATCACCGTTTTAATACGCCGGTTGGTCATGCGCCCTGGATTTTCTACGCTGATGGAGGAGAAAATCGAGTTTGGCACATACAACGGACGATGGTCGAAGGTGTTTATT
>OJSO01000627.1_pt1 | contig 31062 bp, 19 predicted proteins | sample 1599521 | NCBI WGS metagenome assembly OJSO01 (sample SAMN04168659, study PRJEB22393) | human gut metagenome | biome: human gut microbiome; feature: stool | host: Homo sapiens | collected 2014-05-12 | reverse complement strand
GTATGTTAAACGCTGTGGGACTGCAAAATAAGGGTGTACATTACTTTGTTGAACACATCTATCCACGTATTAAAGACATCCAAACCAATATGATTGTGAATGTTTCGGGTTCAGCAATTGAAGATTATGTAAAAACAGCAGAAATCATTAATGAACTTGACAAAATTCCTGCCATAGAATTGAATATTTCATGCCCTAATGTAAAGCAAGGAGGTATGGCTTTTGGCGTCACTGCCAAAGGAGCAGCAGAAGTTGTGAAAGCCGTGCGTTCAGCTTACAAAAAGACACTTATCGTTAAGCTTTCCCCAAACGTTACCGACATAACAGAAATTGCCCGTGCAGCAGAAGAAAGCGGTGCAGACAGTGTATCATTAATTAATACATTGCTTGGTATGGCTGTTGATGCGGAACGTAGACGACCGATATTATCCACAGTAACAGGAGGTATGTCCGGTGCAGCTGTAAAACCGATAGCATTACGTATGGTATGGCAAGTAGCTAAATCGGTAAATATTCCTGTCATCGGATTAGGTGGCATTATGGATTGGAAAGATGCAGTCGAATTCATGCTTGCAGGTGCATCAGCCATACAAATAGGTACGGCAAACTTTATAGATCCCACTGTTACAGTGAAAGTATCCGATGGTATAAATAATTACTTAGATAGACACGGATACAAGTCTGTTACTGACATTATTGGTGCGCTTGAGATATAATTCAAATCATACAATAACCCTTCGCATCATTTAATATAGAAAAAAGTCATAATGATATTCAGAAGAAAAGGAATCTACATAACTAAGTAAGAGAGAAAATATGTAATATCTCTATACATTCTAAAACAACTGAATACCGACAAGAAAATCATAAAACAAAAAAGCGAAGGCACCGTATGACAGATACGATGCCTTCGCTTATTTAAACAAGTTAATTACTACTCATCCAATAGATCAGGACGCAAACGTCGGGTGCGTTCCACAGACTGTTGCAACTCCCACTCCTTGATTTTCGCTTCATGTCCGGACAAAAGAATATCAGGTACCTTCCAACCATTATATTCCGCAGGACGAGTATATACCGGAGCGGCCAATAAATTATCCTGGAATGAATCAGAAAGTGCAGACTGCTCGTCAGAAATTACGCCGGGAATAATTCGCACAATAGCATCCGCCATCACCGCAGCTGCCAACTCTCCACCAGTCAACACGTAATCTCCGATACTAATTTCTTTCGTTATGAAATGCTCACGAATTCGATAATCAATCCCTTTGAAATGCCCGCAAAGAATAATAAGATTTCCGGCAAGCGAAAGAGTATTTGCCATCTTTTGATCAAATTGTTCCCCATCAGGAGTAGTAAATATCACTTCATCATAATCCCGTTCCGCCTTCAAAGCATTTATGCAACGTTCAATCGGCTCAATCTTCATCACCATCCCGGCAAAACCACCAAAAGGATAATCATCCACACGTCGGTACTTATCCTCGGTGTAATCACGAAGGTTATGAATATGAATTTCAGCAAGCCCCTTATTCTGAGCACGTTTCATTATTGAACAATTGAAGAAACCTTCAATCATCTCGGGAAGAACGGTTATTATATCAATACGCATAGTCTTTTAATTTTTTGCAAAATTACAAATATTCAAAGATAAACCCGTATTTTTGTCTCAAACAATCCAAGAAATATGACTGCAAAGGAAAAAATAGAAGAGCTGCGTGCCGAACTTCACCGGCACAATTATAACTATTACGTATTGAATACCCCTGAAATCTCAGACAAGGAATTCGACGACAAGATGCGTGAGTTACAAGACCTGGAACAGGCACACCCTGAATACAAAGATGATAACTCTCCGACAATGCGTGTAGGAAGTGACCTCAATAAGAATTTTACGCAAGTAGCACATAAATACCCAATGTTATCTTTGGGAAACACATACTCGGAAACTGAAGTAGCAGACTTCTACGAACGAGTAAAAAAAGCTCTGAATGATGATTTCGAAATATGTTGTGAAATGAAATATGATGGAACTTCAATTTCATTAACATACGAAGACGGTAAGCTGATACGAGCTGTAACTCGCGGTGATGGAGAAAAAGGAGATGATGTGACAGATAATGTAAAAACAATCCGTAGCATTCCGCTTGTACTCCATGGCGACAATTATCCCCAGTCTTTTGAAATACGTGGAGAAATTCTTATGCCATGGGATGTATTCGAAGAGTTGAACCGTGAAAGAGAAGCACGTGAAGAACCTCTATTCGCTAATCCGAGAAATGCAGCATCAGGAACACTGAAATCGCAAAACTCCTCAGTCGTAGCTTCCCGCAAACTTGACGCCTATTTATACTATCTGCTTGGAGAAAATCTACCTTGCGACGGACATTATGAAAACCTGCAAGAAGCTGCCAAATGGGGTTTCAAAATTTCGAATGCCATGCAAAAGTGTCACACCTTAGAGGAAATTTTTGATTATATCAAATATTGGGATACAGAACGGAAAAATCTGACAGTTACCACAGACGGCATCGTGCTGAAAGTAAACAGTCTGAAACAACAAAAAAACTTAGGCTTTACGGCCAAATCTCCTCGTTGGGCTATTGCATACAAATTTCAGGCAGAACGTGCACTTACCCGGTTAAACATGGTAACATATCAGGTAGGAAGAACGGGGACCGTCACTCCGGTAGCCAATTTGGATCCCGTGCAGCTGTCCGGCACCATTGTAAAACGCGCTTCTTTGCATAATGCAGATATCATTGAAGGACTTGATCTCCACATTGGCGATATGGTATACGTGGAGAAGGGTGGAGAAATTATTCCTAAAATTACAGGGGTAGATACTTCTGCACGTTCATTCATGATAGGTGAAAAAGTGAATTTTATCACAAATTGTCCCGAATGCGGAAGCAAATTAGTACGTTACGAAGGCGAAGCAGCTCATTATTGTCCCAACGAAACGGCTTGTCCACCACAAATCAAAGGTAAGATTGAACACTTTATCAGTCGGCGGGCTATGAACATCGACGGACTTGGTCCTGAGACAGTAGACATGTTTTATCGCCTGGGACTAATCCAGAATACAGCTGATTTGTACAAACTGACCACAAAAGATATCAAAGGATTGGACCGGATGGGTGAAAAGTCTGCCGAAAATATTATCAATGGAATTGCCCAAAGCAAAGAAATTCCTTTTGAACGTGTCATCTTCGCATTAGGTATTCGCTTTGTAGGTGAAACTGTAGCAAAGAAAATAGCCAAAGCCTTCAAAAATATAGAAGAATTGGAAGATGCGGATCTCGAAACCCTGGTAAGTATTGATGAAATCGGTGAAAAAATTGCGCAAAGCATTTTAAACTACTTCGCAAACGAATCAAACCGCGAACTTGTGAATCGTCTGAAGGAAGCTGGTCTTCAGCTCTATCGTACAGAAGAAGATCTTAGCGGACACACCGATAAACTGGCCGGTCAGTCTATCGTTATTAGTGGCGTTTTCACCCACTATTCGCGAGATGAATACAAAGATCTTATAGAAAAACATGGCGGTAAGAATGTAGGAAGTATTTCAGCTAAAACCAGCTTTATTTTGGCAGGTGAAAATATGGGACCTGCCAAACTTGAAAAAGCAAGTAAACTGGGTATCAGGATAATGAACGAAGAGGAATTTTTAGAGCTCATATCGTAACATTTTTCTGTCAGAATCTTATTTTATATATTATTTTTGCCGGTAAAATAGAAAATATTAGTACTTTTGTGTCCAAATTATTTAGAGATTATTATTAATACTCATGATACAAACGAAATTGAAAGGAATGGGGGTAGCACTGATTACTCCTTTCAAAGAAGATGAGAGCGTTGATTACGATGCATTAATGCGAATGGTAGATTATCTATTGCAGAATAATGCAGATTTTCTATGTGTGCTGGGTACCACAGCCGAAACTCCAACACTAACCGAAGAGGAGAAAAAGAAAATCAAAAAAATGGTTATCGACCGCGTCAATGGAAGAATCCCTATTCTACTTGGAGTAGGTGGAAATAACACCCGTGCTATAGTTGAAACGTTGAAAAACGACGATTTCACCGGTGTAGATGCCATCTTATCTGTAGTTCCTTATTATAATAAACCATCACAAGAAGGTATTTATCAGCATTATAAAGCAATTGCCGAAGCAACGGAATTGCCCATTGTATTATATAACGTTCCGGGGCGCACAGGAGTCAACATGACTGCTGCAACAACATTGCGTATTGCCCGTGATTTCAAAAATGTAATAGCTATCAAAGAAGCATCCGGTAACATCACCCAAATGGATGATATTATCAAGAATAAACCGGCCAATTTTGACGTTATTTCGGGAGATGATGGTATTACCTTCCCACTGATCACTTTAGGAGCCGTTGGCGTTATATCAGTCATAGGAAACGCATTTCCACGCGAATTTAGTCGCATGACCCGTCTGGCTTTACAGGGAGACTTTGCAAACGCCCTCACCATTCACCATAAGTTCACTGAATTATTTGATCTTTTGTTTGTAGATGGAAATCCGGCAGGAGTGAAATCAATGCTAAACGCAATGGGAATGATTGAAAATAAATTGCGCTTACCACTTGTCCCAACAAGAATAACTACATTTGAAGCAATCCGAAAGGTATTGAATGAACTAAACATTAAATGTTAAGACAGGTATGTCCTGATTGATTTTCCAAATATGAATTCCGCAAATCATACGAGCAAAAATATAAATTCGTAAGGTTTGCGGAATTTATGTATTATTTCATCGATACCTTGAAATTTGTTTTTCTACTAAATACTGGAAACGATCCCATTCTTTTATGTTTATTATTATATAAAATATGTTTCAACTTCACAATATAGTAAAGTTTGGCTGATATACAAAAAAATCTCCCCAATTTCTTGAGAAGATATTCTTGTGATCGCGACAGGATTCAAACCTGTAACCGGCTGATCCGTAGTCAGCTACTCTATTCAGTTGAGCTACGCGACCCTTTGTTTTTGTTTAACGGGTGCAAAGATACGGACTTTTTTGAAAGTAGCAAGCGTTTACTACTATTTTTTCCCGAAATATTATTCAAAGAAACGATAATTGAAGAGCTGCCAACCCAGCGTTAATCCTACATTCCACTCTTTTTTCGGTGAGCTATAATGATTTACATAAGCAGAGATAGCACCGAATGAAAATTGGCATACAATTGATATTTCTCCTAAATATTCAAAACGAGAAAAGGCTTTTCCATAATATGCCTTATTTATCGAATTTCTCTCTATTGGGAAAATTGGCATAAAACCATAGAATTCTCCTCGCACATGAAACATTTGATTCAAACGATACACAGGCCGTACACCAGCTCCTACAAATTGATTGGCACGAAAAGCTTCATTATACATCAATTGCCCATGCGCTGTAGGCGCAAACTCTCCGGCCTGCATCATAGTAGCCGTATAGTTCTCGGAGAAATTTCTTGAAGAATACAATGCTTTCAGATACCACCCAAGCGTCCAATGCTCTGCCATTCTGTGATACTTCTCCTTCATATATGACAGTTGCAACCAGGAGTGCCGCTCCTCACTTGTCTTCTTTGTATCTGAAGTTTCTCCCGGATAGAATCGTTCTTTTCCGGTAAATATCTGGGCCACAAGTTCCTCATGGCTGCCTTGTGTAGAAAATTGTCTGGCATTCAAGGTACTTCCATTAAAGCTGATTGAACCACCAAACAGGCTATATTCGCTTTTATCATATTTATCTTTATCAAAATCAATCACATTCTTCTGAAAGTAACGATCCTGTATCTTCGCCAGTCCCACTCCAAACTCAGCTCTTTTACTGGAAAGGAAAGGAAGTCCTACTTTCAGTTTCACAAAACGTTCATCTTTTTGATTGAATGCCGGCTTATCATTCCGCGAAAAGAGTTTCTCTTTCTTAAAATAATCGAACGTGCTGATAGAAGCTATCAACCGGTATGACGTAGGAATATTGGTAGCGAAATCAATCCTCCCCATCAACTGCACATTATTATAGATTTTACCTAATTGTCCGTCAAATGTCAGCTCTTTTGCATTATAATTCAAGTTTTGATAACTAAGTCCCAGATATATCTGATTGGAACTTGTGGTAGAAACATTACCTCCGATACGAACAGAGAAATTATCCTCCAGTTTGACTTTCAAATGCAAATCATACGTATCATCTTCCGGATTAAAAACAGCATGAGGGATAATCTCGGATATCATATTACCTGAAAGCAAACGGAAATAACCACGTTTCACATCTTCAAACGTAAACTCTTTATCATCAGAAGCATGAAACTCTTTCTTGATATAAGCCTGCTGTTGAGCATTGGCACCGTCAATCAATATATTTTTGAAGCGAAGTTCCGGATAATTACTTCGGTACACAAGCCTTCTAAGACGAATATTATCGAGATTTACCCTCCTGCGAATACGACTTTTGATAGAATCCATCATACTCATCGTACGATTATATCCAATGTCATGCAGTTCATCAATTCGCTGAAAATCCATCAGATTGACATCATCGTATTTAAAAGTCATCACAATGCCTTCAGATTCCGGAACCGAATAATCAGTTTTCTGCATTACCATGTTCTCTATCTGACTCATTAAATCATTTTCCTTCGGCTTTGTGGGATTGGTGGCTACAACACTACCAATAATAACATCAGGATGAAAATCATCACGCATCACATCCGTAGGAAAATTATTATAAATTCCGCCATCATAAGCCAAAACACTGTCTATTTCAATCGGCTTAAACATGAACGGGAAGCTCATAGAAGCACGTACAGCATCTCCCAGATCACCCCTGTTCATAATCAGTTGTTTCTTATTATACACGTCAGAGGCTACACAACGAAAAGGTACAAAAAGCTTATTAAAATCTCCACCACAAGCTGCCGTAGCCCGAGCGTACAAATCAAGAAAAACAAGATTCATCTGTATTGGATTGACAACACTGGAAGGTAGAAACTGCGGTTTTATATTCAATGAATCACGAAAAGAAAGCCTGATATTTAAAAAATCAGGTGTCGGCTGGTTCTTTTTGAAGTAATACATATACTCTTCTTCCACCTCTCCGGAATACCAACGTTTAAATTCTTCCGACTTCAATAATATTTCCATATCATCCGGAGAATACCCCATAGCATACAAAGAGCCGACAATAGCCCCCATAGAAGTACCTGTAATATAGTCAATAGGAATATTATTCTCTTCAAGGGCACGAATAATACCGATGTGCGTCAGCCCTTTAGCTCCACCGCCACTCAACACAAGCCCCACTTTCTGGGCTTGCACCAATATAGGCAACAACAGCAAAAAAGTAATAAGCACTAAAGCTTTTTTCATAATCCCGGATAAAACAATTGATTTTTCATTAATTAATGCTCAAATATATGCAATAGTTTCCAATTAACGGGCAATTCAAAGGGATTTATAATCAAAAAAAGAGCATTGCTTCGCTTTAAGCGAGCAATGCTCTTCGGGAATTTATTTAAGAATTTAAAAGGGGCTAATTAAATAAGCTCAATGCTTCTTTTTACAAAGTTGTTCAACGCTTCACCCTTCAGCATGTTATTCTGCAACAGAGCAAGATCCACTAATTGGCGTACCACTTTATTTTTTTCAGCATATCCGGTGAAGATAGCGTCTTTCTTACCTTTCAGTTCATCCAGTTTCTTATCCAAATCTTTCAATTCATCCTTTTCTGAGGTAGGAATATCTTCATCCTTCTTACCTTCCTGCTTCTTTTTCAATGCATCACGTTGTTTGGTCGTATCATCAATAGAAAGTTGCAAAGGAACAATATCAGCGGCACAAGCTGCTTCTTCATCACTCAACACCTGCTTAATGAGCTTATGATCAGAATTCAGAACCAGATTGAACATATCCGGCATTTCTCCATAGAAACTCATACCTGCCTGTATATTGGCCATTTCCTTCATACGACGCATGTATTCACTCTGCGTAATCATGACAGGAGCAGAATTTTCACCCAACGCTTGTGTCATCACATTAAATTCGACCTTCTCAACTTTAGGCAACTGACTCTTGAATGCAACAGATAAAGCTTCTTGCTTGTTAGCATCCAGCACATCACCCTTCTTATCGTCTTTCACAATGATATTGTCTATTACATCACTATCGACACGGGTAAAACGAGATTTCTCAAATTTCTGTTCAAGCATGCTGACCATAGCAACATCCAACTGTCCATCCATAAGCAACACATTGTATCCCTTATTTTTAGCAGCTTCAATGTAGCTAAACTGTTCGTCTTTATTATTTGTATAAAGATAAATCAAATTTCCTTCCTTATCTGTCTGATTATCTTTAATTAGCATCTGATACTCTTCATAGGTATAATGCTTACCATCTGTATCGGTGAAAAGGGCAAATTTTGAAGCTTTCTCATAGAAATCTTCCTGCGTCAACATTCCATAATTGATAAATATTTTCAGGTCATTCCACTTCTCTTCAAACTGAGGACGATCATTCTTGAAAATAGATTGCAGACGGTCGGAAACCTTCTTAGTGATATATGTTGAGATCTTCTTCACGTTTGAATCACTCTGCAAATAAGAACGTGAAACGTTCAACGGAATATCCGGTGAATCAATTACACCATGTAATAGTGTCAGGAAGTCGGGCACAATACCTTCTACAGAGTCTGTCACATAAACCTGATTGCTATACAACTGAATCTTATTTCTATTCAGTTCAATATTACTCTTTACTTTCGGGAAATAAAGAATACCAGTCAGATGGAAAGGATAATCTACATTCAAATGAATCCAGAACAAAGGCTCATCAGACATCGGATACAACTCTCTATAGAACTTTGTATAGTCCTCGTCTGAAAGTTCACTTGGTTTACGTGTCCACAATGGGGTAGTATCATTGATAATATTATCTTCTGCAGTTTCTACCTGCTTACCATCTTTCCACTCTTTTTTCTTACCGAATGCAATTGGAACAGGCAGGAATTTACAGTACTTTGTCAACAGACCGGATATACGTGTTTCTTCAAGGAACTCTTTACAGTCATCATCAATATAAAGTATGATATCTGTACCACGATCAGCCTTATCAACATCTTCCAAAGTAAACTCAGGACTACCATCACAAGTCCATTTCACAGCCTGAGCACCTTCCTTATAAGATTTTGTAATAATTTCAACTTTCTTTGCTACCATAAAGGCAGAGTAGAAACCAAGTCCGAAATGACCAATAATGGCATTCGCATCATTCTTATATTTTTCCAGGAAGTCATTGGCACCGGAGAAAGCTATCTGATTGATGTATTTATCAATTTCTTCGGCAGTCAGACCAATACCGCGATCGGAGATGGTAATTGTATCCTTATCAAGCGATACATGAATGGTCAAATCACCTAATTCTCCTTTAAACTCACTAATAGATGCCAGTGTATTCAACTTTTGAGTAGCATCGACAGCATTAGAAACCAACTCACGGAGAAAAATCTCATGATCACTATACAAGAACTTTTTGATGATAGGGAAAATGTTCTCTGTTGTAACCCCAATATTACCTTTCTGCATAATAATGTATATTTTTAATTTATCAGATTAATGTTTTCATGGAATATGAAAACAAAAAAAATGCCAGACCTTCCGATCTGACATTTTGACGTATTACAAGGAAATTTATTCCACAATATTTGCCTCTTTTTTCATCTCCAGTTCTCCTTTCTCCTCATTCAGGGACACCTTTATAGTATCTCCATCGACCAAAGTAGAGGAGATGATCAGTTCTGACAATCCGTCCTCCAGATATGTCTGTATAGCACGTTTCAACGGACGGGCACCAAACTGTACATCGTACCCTTTTTCAGCTATAAATTGTTTAGCCTTATCTTCGATAACCAAATTATAACCAATAGACTTGATCCTGTCATACAAGCCTTTAAGTTCTATATCAATAATTTGAGTTATCGCTTCCAAAGACAGCTGGTCAAAAGTAATAATCTCGTCGACGCGATTTATGAATTCCGGAGCAAAGGATTTATTCAAAGCCTTCTGTATCACACCACGAGAAAATTCTTTATCATCAATACGGTTCTGGGTAGCAAAACCCACTCCGCGGCCAAAGTCTTTCAGCTGACGTGTACCTATGTTAGAAGTCATAATAATAACTGTATTTTTAAAATCTACCATTCTGCCATAACTGTCAGTCAACCGGCCTTCGTCCATAACCTGCAACAATAGATTAAAGACATCAGGATGCGCTTTCTCTATTTCATCAAGCAAAATAATAGAATAAGGTTTACGACGAACCTTTTCCGTCAACTGTCCACCTTCTTCATATCCCACATATCCCGGAGGTGCTCCGACAAGACGGGAAACAGTAAACTTCTCCATATACTCACTCATGTCAATACGAATTAAAGCATCCGAAGAACCAAACATATACTTGGCCAACTCTTTTGCTAAATGCGTTTTACCAACACCGGTAGGCCCCAGGAACATGAAAGTTCCAATTGGCTTATTCGGATCTTTTAATCCGACACGGCTACGCAGAATGGCTTTCACCAACTTCTCAATAGCCGGGTCCTGAGCAATAACCTTAGCCTGAAGAGACTCTTTCATCCCAGCCAGTTTAATACCTTCGGCCTGTGCCATACGCTGTACAGGAATACCGGACATCATAGAAACAACATTTGCAATTTCCTCTGCATCAACTGTCTGCCGATTGTCTTTCAATCGTTCTTCCCATTCTTGCTTCATACGGTCGAGCTCAGTAGTGAGTTCTTTTTCTTTATCCCGAAAACTGGCAGCAAGTTCAAAATTCTGCGATTTCACCGCATCATTCTTTTTACTTTTAGCTTCTTCAATCAATCTTTCCTGTTCTTCTATTTCTTTCGGAACATTAATATTGGTAAGATGCACACGCGAACCTGCTTCATCAAGAGCGTCAATTGCTTTATCCGGGAAATTACGGTCCGTTATATAACGATCTGTCAACTTGACACAAGCTTCTAAAGCTTCATCGGTATAGATCACGTTATGATGGTCTTCATACTTACTCTTGATATTCCGAAGAATCTGGAGAGTTTCTTCAGCCGTAGTAGGTTCTACCATAACTTTCTGGAACCGACGTTCCAATGCACCGTCTTTCTCTATATTTTTACGATACTCATCAAGAGTAGTGGCACCAATGCACTGTATTTCACCACGTGCAAGAGCCGGCTTCAACATATTGGCAGCATCCATAGAACCAGCAGCAGAACCCGCACCAACAATGGTATGTATCTCGTCAATAAACAGGATAACATTCGGATTTTTTTGCAACTCATTGAGAATGGAGCGAATACGTTCTTCAAATTGTCCGCGATATTTAGTTCCGGCAACAACCGATGTCATATCCAAAGCCACCACACGTTTATCGAATAAGATACGCGATACTTTTTTCTGGATAATACGAAGTGCCAAGCCTTCAACAATGGCTGATTTTCCAACCCCCGGTTCACCAATCAATATCGGATTGTTCTTTTTACGACGACTCAAAATCTGCGCCAGACGTTCTATTTCACGTTCACGGCCTACCACCGGATCCAGACGTCCTTCTTCTGCCGCTCTTGTCATATCTGTACCAAAATTATCGAGTACAGGAGTATCATTCGCCGGCTTTTTAGAAGCCGTTTGTGCCTGTTGCTGACGCTCTTCCGAACCACGACCACCAGAACGGGAAGCCCCCATTTCTTCTTCATCATCGTCATCTTCACTAAAGCCCATTCCGGCATTAATGTCTGGTTGCAATGACAACTGCTCAAACACTTTTTTGTAATCCACCTGGTTTGCTTCAAGTACAGAAGCAGCCACGTTATTACGATCTTTCAGAATAGCTAACAGAACATGTTCTGTATCAGCTACATTACTCTTCATTAAACGAGCTTCAAGAATACACATCTTGAGTATCTTAGCCGCCCCATTAGACAATGGAACTTCTGCATCAGGCAGCAGAAAATCATCTGCATCTGCCTTCAATATTACTTCAATCTGCTTTTTAATGTCGGTCAGATTTGTTTTGAGTTTAGACAATATCTCGATAGCTTTCCCTTCTCCGTCCCTAAGCATTCCCAGTAACAAATGTTCAGGGCCTATATACCTACTTCTCAACCGGTTCGCTTCTTCCTTACTGAAAACGATAATGTCGGAAACTCTTTGTGAGAATTGATTATTCATACTTTATTCCTTCCTTCTTAAGGTGTTATTCACTGGCAAAGATACGCATAACATTGATTTATGCGCAATATTTGCTTTATTTATTATAATAACAAATGCCGTGCCAAAAAAGATGCATACTTATATACCTTATTATATATAATAGTAAATACTTCTCATTTTAATCAAATAAGACTATTTCTTATCCTCATAAAAGGTGAGAACAAATACTAAAACATCCCCATGTTCTTTATCATAACACCCGGATGTTTTTGTATAAAACATCCGGGTGTTATTGTTGAAAACATCCGGGTGTTTTACTCAAGAACATCCCCATGTTTTATTGCAAAACATGGGGATGTTCTTGAGTCTTACCTTTGGAGATGAAAGATGGAGAAAGCAGGTTTTTTGTAGAGAGAAAGTATACTGTGATAGGGTATAAGAAAGTATCATGATGTATACCAAAATCCTTATCTGGATATTTCTAATTTACCATTATCTCTTTCTTGTACTTTTATTCAAAAGTAAAATGAAGTTATCATGCATGGAATAGAAGAATATGAATATAGATGAATTACAATAAATTGCATTAACGAGTGAAAGAATGTTAAAACCAAGCTTTCGAAGATCTAAAATGTGTATATATGTTTTAATTTTGAAGCTATTGATTAAATATATTTCATTGTTCTCTAAGTAAAGTAGCTGAATAGTGAATAATTGAAGTACATACATTCAAAACAAATGGAGCATTAATTAAAAATTGAAATTATGAAAAAGAATTATCTATTGGGACTTATCGTCCTTGTGAGTATGCAATGTGTTTTTATATCTTGCGAAAAAGTAAATATTGAACCCATAACGGAAAAATACAATACTGAATTATACTCATTTGGTGAAAATGCAATTTCTTATATAGAATTGCAGCAACAAATTGATAGTTTGAGACAGAAATATAATTTACAACACAACACAATACAAACAAGAGGTATTAAGAACTTTTGGACGCATCTGTTTTTAACAGCTTGGATTGATGCTAAAGGATTTCTTTATGGAAAGAGCCATTGGGGAGGAAATACCGGTGGCATAATATGTTCTGCACTGTCATCTATTAGCTACGTATCAAAAGGTTATAAAACTATTGATTTAATAATCGACAAAGTAGGAAAATTTGAAATAAAATCATCTCCGGATGTAAATTATGGTTCTTCCGGGCTACTTGATGAAGATCAATATGGAGTTTTGCATAATAAAATAGCAAAAGAATTTTTTAATGATTCCTATGTCAGAGAAGGACGGTATTTGGAGTCTGATCTCGTAAGAAGAATGAGTATTAGAATGGTGCAGTTAGGGTATCAGGGGTTAAATGCAAAACAACAAGAAGAACTAACTCTTTACATAAAGAATCAAAGAAAGCTTTCCACTATGGAGGCATTTGTTGCAAACGCCCAACAGGCTATGCCCTATTACAAACAAGAGTTGGATATGCTTGAGGACTATGTAACGGACATAATTGACATGGAAAAATCATCTGATGTAAGAGCATATACTATTGATTTCCAAAATACAATAAAACGCTCTTCTATTCCAGCTGATAACAAGTCTGTATTATGTATATCGATTTCTATTGCAGAAAATAGTAATGCATTATGGGAACCCAAAAAATAAAAACAAGAGTTGTATGTGTTATCGGCCTTCTTTTCTATATAGGTACTTTGTCAGCACAGGCAACTTTTGGGGATAAAAAGGGAAAGAGCCATGTCATTTCTTTATCGGCAGGTATCGCTTCTCCCTATAAAGCTATTTCACGATGGGGTGAACGAGATAAAAACTCTTATCCGGCTGCTTGGGAAATACAAGGTAAAGGTCTGGAGTATGTGGCCGAATGGGGATATGGAATTCTGTTTTCCGGTTATCGGTATAAGGATAAGTATCGTGTAGAAAATGTGTATGAGCAAAATATACATGAAGACATACTACTGATTTACTTGGCTCCACAAATTTCCTATCGACAAGAAGAAACACTTTTCAGCGGAGTTAATGCACATTATGAAGCAGGGATAGGATATACCTTATATAGTAATAAAAGCAGATATATTAATAGCGTCGAGCGTGCAAATTTGTCAGGTGCGGGAGGTAATGTTACGGTTGGACTGGATTATTATTTCACCCCTCAATGGGGAATAGGACTGGATGCCGGTATATTGGGAGTTGTTCTAAAGAATAAAAACAGTCAATGGATGTTACAAAGCAAAAAGAACATAAAAATTCTGCAAATAAATGCTGTTATTGGATTAAAATATTGTTTCAGATAACTGCAAAAAAAGTAGGTTAAGGTGATAGAACCACAATAAATGGGTTGTTCAAATTTATATTATTTGATGGAAATCTCTAAAACACCCAAAGATGATAGTTTGTATGACTCCTCTTTGGGTACTGTTATTAATAACCTTAGTAGCTAAAAACTGTAAGTATCCGATAAACTACCCATTGTTTATCGGATACTTACTATATATTAATGAAGCTTTTTATTAATAACAACATATATATCTTATTTGTATGACTTTGAAAATCATCGTCAATAGTAGAACCATTACTATTGACACAGTCGTCTTAGTACTTCTTCGTGCTCCGGAAAAAGCTTAGATAATTCATCAAATGTACCTAACTCGAAATTATCGAAAGTAAAGGCAGGAGCAACCGCACAACTAACCAATGCATATCCGAAATGTGAAGGCAGTTCAGCGGCAAACCAACATCCGGGCTCGATGGCTACTTGCTGTTCACCTGAAATATCGGTATTCATCAAATGAGTGACTAATCTTCCGTCAGGGTGGATTACATATAACATTAATGGGTAACCGGCATGATAGTACCATACTTCCGGCGAAGAAAGTCTATGAAATGCTGATATTTCATTATTCTCTAATAAATAATATATGGAAGTCATAGCGGGTTTGTTGCCATCTACCATTTTTCCGGTTCGGAAAATTTCTCTGTAATACCCTCCCTCCGGGTGGCGACGTAAATTAAGATGTTCTATCCAATCTGCTGCTTTCATAAAATTACTGATTTATTGATATAGCCCAGGATGAGGACTATTATTATAGTATCCAGATTACAAATGTATATGAATGTATGGACAGTAACAAGTAAAGCAACTAATATATTAGCTATATTAACTCTTTATTTATTCTGGTAGATTCCAGTGAGATTGAATGATATGCCTTAGAATAAAGATTCTGGTAATGTGGATGGTCAAACCGGATTACACATCTTATAAAGATCCGCGTAACCCGGTACTCGAAATATCTATACCGCCATAATATGATGGGATGTTTGTACTGTAGTTCTGAAATATATGGTTCTATTCTTATTCTCTCTATACTGTGTGGGAGATAATTTCAGATAATTAGTAAATAGTCTTGAAAAATAAAGTGGGTCATCAAATCCTACTAATGGGCTGATTTGATTGACTTTCATTTCTGTCTCTTCCAGATAATGGCAGGCTTTCTCCATACGGAGTTGTGCCAGATACTTGGAAGGAGAAGTACCGATCTGGGCTATGAATATTCTGGAGAAATAGGATACGGAGAGGTTTACATGCTCTGCCATATTTTTTAGGGAAAGATGTTTATGCAGATTTTCCCGCATAAATTTTAAGGAAGTATCAATGATATTACTTTCTCTAATGGTTTCTGATTCCTTTTTATTCTGATTGGAACATCTGATGATGCCCAGAAAATGGAAAAATACACTGGTTGCATATGACATCTGTTCGGTGCTGCTTTCTTGTTGTAATGTATCGAATATTTCTTCAAACATGTCTATCTTATTTTTAAATCTCGACTGTGAATTATAAGGCATGTCTTGAGGTATATCGAATCCTTTGCTGAAATACCCTGCTTTTTTACCGTTGAAGTGAATCCAGTAAATAGACCATGGTTTCCCTTTACTGCTTCCATAAGCGTGCGGAGTTCCCTGAGGGATAATAAAGAATTGATCTTCTGTCACTTTTGACTTTTTGCCATTGTATTCGAGCCATCCTTCGCCTTTTACACAATATATCAGAATGTAATCGGTAGAGTTTCCCGACTCTCTACGACAGTAATGATATTCGGCATTTGGAAAATAACCCATATTGGAGAAATACAACTCCTTACCTAATTCGTCGTTCTTGAACTCTTCAATTACGAATGAGGGAAGACTTATCAGTCGTTCACCTTTGAATCCTTCTTTGATCTTCAGCATAGTATTAAAATAATTAAAGGTTATTGCTCATGGTACAAATATAAGGGAGCGGTTTTGCAATGGATATGCGATAAAAATGAAAAAGTATCAGATTTTGATTTTGTGGGATGTAAGTGCCTTTTTTAGTGAATATATTATATTTTAGTATCGAAATTTTATATTTTTCGGTGTTTATATCAGGAAAAAGACATTTTCTGATACTTAATAGCTATTTTTGCATTCATATACATGTAACTATGAAAGCAACTTTGTGTCTGATCCTTTTTCTTAATCTATCAGTTTGGTCATTATTGGGACAGGTTCATTTTACCCGTTTGAATAATGAAGACGGTTTGTCACATAGTGAAGTAAAGGCTATATTGCAGGATAGCTACGGATATATGTGGATCAGTACGCGTAATAAACTGAACCGCTATGACGGGTGTGAGTTTAAGGTATTGGATTGTTATGACTCGATAGCGAATAAGCGCAATAACAATACGGCTGCTTTGTGTGAAGACATGAACCGGCTATTGTGGGTAGGCACGGATGAAGGTGTTTTTATCTATGATCCGGTGGTGGAGACTTTTACTTATCTGGAACGTTGGCTGAATCTTCAGGACGCAGGTTTTCTATATAACTGGGTTTCAAATATCGTAGCTGACAAGGAGGGGAATATGTGGATTGTTCTACCTTCTTGTGGCATACTGAAAGTGAATGTACAGACAAAAGCATATAAACTTTATTCAAATTTAGGGCACACTGTGTTTGAAAAAGGAGGACCATTGTCATTGACAGTGGACGGACAGGGTGCTGTCTGGGTTGGATGTATTGACCAGGGAATTTGCCGGTATGACAAAACGAAAGATGATTTTGTACAAGTACTGGAAGAAACCGGGGTATTCCGGGGGAAAGGAGTGTATGCAATGCTGTCCTGCAAAGAATCTTTATTTGTTGCTTTACACGAGGGGAGATTACTGAGGTATAATAAGGAGACAGGGACTCTGGCTCTGCATGACTTTCCGGAAGTAGACAATGTGATGATCCGCTGTTTGATGATGCCAAAGGATGAAGAACTATGGGTCGGTACAAATAATGGGGTGTATATCTATAATTTGTTGACTGAAAATTGTACTGTATTTAGGAACGATTCTTTTGATTCACACTCGCTTAGCTGTAATACAGTTACTGATATGTATATTGATAAAGAGAAAGGTATCTGGGTTGGTACCCTGTACGGAGGGCTGAATTATCAGAGTCGTAGTGCCGGGAACTTTACGGTTTATATACCGAATGATCATCCGCAGAGCGTACAAAGCCAGTGGATTCATGGTTTGTATTGGGATGCCGATATGCAGAAACTTTGGGTGGGAACAGAAGATGAAGGCTGTTCGGTTTTTGATAAGAAGACATCGGAGTTTAGCAGGATTAGTGCACGTCATACAGCTCCCATCACTTATATACGAAAAATCAACGGGAATATCTGGATTGGTTATTTTAAGAATGGGTTGGATATTATATCTCCTTCCATGAAGATAACACACTATTCAAGTTTTGAACTGGGCTTGAGAGAAGAAAGTATCTATGCCTTTTGTGAAGATCACACGGGTACCATCTGGATCAGTGATGGAGGAGGAGTATACAGGGCGCAGAAAGGGACGATGCGTTTTGAGAGAGTAACAGAATTCGGAAACGGCTACATACAAGATATTATGGAGGATAGCCAGGGGAATATCTGGATTGCGGCGATGGGTAATGGATTATACAAATATAATATCCATTCCCGTAAATCGAAGCAATATCTTGCTGACGGTAAACCTGGGTCTATCAGTTCGAATTCGGTCAGCAGTATTTTGGAAGATAGTAAAGGACGTATCTGGGTCAGTACGGATCGTGGTGGCATTTGCTGTTTTCAGAACGGGGCTTTTCAAGCTTATTCGCTTGCTGAGGGACTTCCGGATGATATTGTTTACAGAGCAGTGGAAGATGCCCATGGAAATATCTGGTTTGGAACAAATCACGGACTTGTGCGGTTGGAACCGGATACTAAGGATGTACAGGTTTTTGATAAGAAAGACGGTTTGAGTGTCTCCAGATTCAACTATAACTCAGTGGCGATGACAGATAAAGGTACCATTTTTATGGGAACGATGCATGGATTGGTTTCGTTTAATCCGGGGCAGTTTGTGAGAAATGATTTAATCCCTTCTGTCTATTTTACCGATTTTCTGGTGAATGGCAAGAATCTTCTTCCCAATGTTATTAACCAGTATGAAAAGGACTATAAGATCACACTTAACTATGATGAACGAAATATTAGTATCCGTTTTGTTGCATTGAGTTTTGCTTCTCCTGGGGCAAATCGCTATGCTTATCGTATGAGTAATGTAGACAATGATTGGATTTATACGGATAAGAATGTGATTTCTTATGCTGGACTTACTACCGGAAAATATGTGCTTCATGTGAAGGGAGCCAATAACATGGGGGTATGGGATGAAACTGAAAAGGTGTTGATCATTGATGTATTGCCACCGTGGTGGGCATCTCCTATGGCTTATGTAATCTATGTGCTGGTAGTACTTTCATTACTTTTCTATTGGATTCGTACATATCTGAAAAGGATAGCCCGTAGAAATGAGGAAAAGAATCTCATCTATACAATCGAAAAAGAGAAGGAGCTTTACGAGTCGAAAGTAGCGTTCTTTACGAATATTACGCATGAGATACGTACTCCGTTGACGCTGATTAACGGCCCGTTGGATCTGGTAATACAGGAGTCTGTACTTTTCCCGAAGAATGTACAACGTTACCTGGGATTGATAAAGCAGAATGTGGAACAACTGTTGAATCTGGTCAATCAGTTACTGGACTTTAAGGCTGCCGAAAATATGAATAAGCCGTTGATTTTCTCAGAAATTAAAGCTTTGCATCTGATTGAATCTTTGAAAGAGCGGTTCTCTGTGTTGCTTTCGGAACGGAATAAAACGTTTGAGGTGATAGCGGACCGCGTGGCCCCGGATATATGTGTCATTGCAGATAAGGATGCGGTTGATAAGATAATGAATAACTTAATCTTTAATGCGATCAAGTATAGTGATACGCGTATTACTGTGCGGGTGAGCCGTGATGATGAGTTTTTGATACTTGAGATCATAAACGATGGCTTGCTGGTATCAAAAGATATGCATGAGGCAATCTTTGAACCTTTTGTCAGGGCAGAAAACAGTAAGGAGAATATAGGCGTAGGTATCGGACTTTCGCTTTGCCGGAGCCTGGTGGAACAACATCGGGGTACTTTAACCTATCAGGAGATGGAAGGTTTGAACTGTTTTGTGCTGAAACTTCCCGTTCGTCAGAAAATAACGGAGAACGTACAGGCTGTTGAAATGAGCAACGGGCAGATTCAGCTGAACCGAAACAGTATAAGAGTGACTTTACTGATCGTGGATGATCATCCGGATGTGGTGGATTTCTTATCAGAACAGTTATATGAGGAGTATACCATCCTGACAGCTTCGGACGGAGTACAGGCTCTGAATGTGATAGAGCATAATAAGGTGGATATTGTATTGAGTGATATTATCATGCCTAATATGGATGGATTGTCTTTGTGCCGTAATTTGAAATCGGAAGTAAACACCAGCCATATACTGGTAGTGTTGTTAACGTCAAAAAATGATGTCAGTACAAAGATTCAAGGGTTGGAAGCCGGGGCAGATGCATACATTGAAAAGCCATTTAATTTGAACTATTTATCGGCTTTACTAAAGAGCCTAATAATAAATAAAAACCGGGATATCAGCTTGCAGAGCTCTAAACCATTGGTACCTATCGGTCAGGTAGAGATTAATAAGGCTGATGAGAATTTTGTGAATCAGGTAGTAGATATCGTGAATGCGAATATATCCGATCCTGCTTTTAATGTAGAAGTACTGACTACTAAAATGTGCATGAGCCATTCAAACTTCAGCAAGAAACTGAAAGGAATTGTGAATATGAGTCCTGTAGAGTTTATCCGCTTTGTTCGTTTAAATCGTGCGGCAACTATTCTTTCACAGGAAGATTGCCAGGTGAATGAGGTGAGTATACTGGTAGGCATAAACTCTACAAGCAATTTTATTCAGCAGTTTCAGAAGCAGTTTGGTAAAACACCCAATGAATTCCGAAAAGAATGTAAGCGGAAAGGGGATTGAACCGGAAAAGTAAAATTGTCCATACTTTAAGTAATTCTCTCTATTTCTTTATAGGCTAAATCCCGGTTACTTTGCGGTCATCAAATTAATGATTAATATTTGTATGATCCTAATGAAAACACAATCAAATCTTTATCTGTTCCTGATAGCTTTAATATCGGCTATGGGAGGTTTCCTTTTCGGTTATGACTGGGTAGTGATAGGGGGAGCCAAACCTTTCTACGAACAATATTTTCAAATTGCGGATAGTCCGGTCTTACAGGGCTGGGCAATGAGTAGTGCACTGATAGGTTGCCTGGTGGGTGCACTGAGTGCCGGAAAGATGAGTGACCGTTTTGGAAGGAAGCCTATTCTTACATTGGCAGCAGGACTTTTTATCTGTACGGCTATTGGTACAGGTGCTGCCCACTCCTTTACTTTTTTCAATATTTTCAGATTGATAGGTGGGTTTGCTATTGGTATAGCTTCCAGCTTGTCACCTATGTATATTGCTGAGATTGCTCCGGCTCATTTGCGCGGACGTTTTGTTTCCATTAATCAGTTGACGGTTGTATTAGGCATTCTTGCTTCTCAGATAGTAAATTGGCAGATTGCAGAACCGGTGGCTATAGGAGCGACTTATGAGATGATACGTGAGTCATGGAATGGGCAAATGGGTTGGCGTTGGATGTTCTGGGCTATGACAGTTCCTGCGGCATTGTTTTTTATTTTTAGTTTTATACTTCCTGAGAGCCCTCGTTGGCTCGCATCTTCCGGCCACAAAGAGGCTGCTTTTAAAGTCTTCAGCCGTATGGGTGGGCGTGATTACGCTCGTCAGGAACTGGAAGCGATTGCTATGGCTTCTTCGGATAGCGAACAACAAGGAGGTTTTAAGCAATTGTTGCGTCCGGCAATGCGCAAAGTGCTGATTATTGGTGTCGTGATGGCTGTTTTGCAGCAGTGGTGCGGTATTAATGTGATATTCAACTATGCACAGGAGATATTCATGGCCGCCGGATATGGCGTTTCGGACGTGTTGATGAATATTGTGGTGACCGGAATCACTAATGTGATATTTACAATTCTGGCTATGTTTGTGGTGGATCGTTGGGGGCGTAAGGCACTTACCCTGATAGGCTCATTCGGTTTGACTGTGATTTATGCTTTTATGGGTGCAGCCTATTATTTTCATATTACCGGTATTGTACTGCTCGTTATTGTAGTGATGGCTATTGCATGTTATGCGATGACACTGGCAACAACGATGTGGGTGATTATTTCTGAAATTTTCCCCAACCGGGTTCGGGGGGTAGCTATGTCAGTCTGCACTTTTGCTCTGTGGGGGGCTTGTTTTATTCTTACATATACTTTCCCGGTACTGAATAGCGGATTGGGAGCTGCCGGAACCTTCTGGCTTTATGGCATCATCTGTCTTGCCGGGGGTATTTTTGTTGTGTTCTGCCTGCCTGAGACCAAAGGTAAGAGTCTGGAAGAATTAGAAAAAGAATTAATAAAATAGTTGTTATATAAAATGGAAAAAATAACCCAATATTTAATTCAAAGTACGGTACATACCAGTGAGGTACGTGCCTGGGAAGAAGACATTTTGCTTCCTACCTATGAAATAGGGAAGGAAGAGAAGAATCCCATTTTCTTGGAGAAGCGAGTGTATCAAGGTAGTAGTGGTTCTGTATACCCTTATCCTGTAGTAGAAAAAATATCCGATAATAAAGTTGATAAGAAGTATCATGCTCTTTTTATAGAGAATGAGTATATCAAGGTTATGATATTGCCGGAACTGGGTGGACGCATACACATGACTTATGATAAAGTGAAACAACGCCATTTTGTGTATTACAATCAGGTGGTGAAACCTGCTTTGGTAGGGCTTACCGGTCCATGGATTTCGGGTGGAATTGAATTTAACTGGCCTCAGCACCATCGCCCCTCCACTTTCCTTCCTACTGATTTTTCTATAGAAGAGAATGCGGACGGTAGTAAGACAATCTGGTGTAATGAAGTGGAACGCATGTTCCGTACCAAAGGGATGCAGGGCTTTACCCTCTATCCGGGTAAAGCGTATATTGAAATCAATGTGAAGATTTACAATCGTACAGCTTTCCCCCAGACATTCTTGTGGTGGGCTAACCCGGCTGTGGTGGTGAATGACCACTATCATTCGGTATTCCCACCCGATGTAAATGCGGTGTTTGATCATGGTAAGCGCGATGTGTCGTCCTTTCCTATAGCTACCGGAGTTTATTATAAGCAAGACTATTCAGCGGGAGTGGACATTTCAAAATACAAGAATATTCCCGTTCCTACTTCTTATATGGCCATTCAGTCGAAATATGATTTTGTGGGTGGTTATGAGGCCGATGTTCAGGGTGGTTTATTGCATGTAGCCGATCATCATGTATCTCCGGGTAAGAAACAATGGACCTGGGGTAATGGAGATTTTGGGAAGGCTTGGGACAGGAACCTGACTGATGAGGACGGACCTTATATTGAACTGATGACAGGTATGTATACGGATAATCAGCCGGACTTCTCATGGTTGCAACCTTATGAAGAAAAATCGTGGGTACAGTATTTCATGCCTTACAGTGAAGTGGGCTATGTGAAGAATGCTACCAAAGATGTTCTGTTGAATGTAGAGCTAAAAGAGGATAACGCTCATCTCATACTTTATACCACAGGAGTGAATAAAGATGTACATCTGTTGGCAAAGGATATTCAAGGTAAGATATTGCTGGATAAGATAATTCAGATTTCTCCGGCAGATCCGTTTACTGTTACTTTCCCGGCAACTGGGTTAAAGGAAGAAGATATCCGGATAGAAATCAGAGATTGCGAGGGGAAAGTAATGCTTACTTATCAGGCTGATAAACCGGAAATAAAACCGATACCCGACCCTGCCAAAGCAGCGAAAGATCCTAAAGATATTGCTTCTATCGAACAGTTGTTCCTGACCGGACTTCATTTGGAACAATATCGCCATGCTACTTATAATCCAATGGACTACTATCAGGAAGCTTTACGTCGTGAACCGGGTAATGTGCGTTGCAATAACGCTATTGGTTTGCTGTTAATGCGTAAAGGGCAGTTTGTCGCAGCTGAAGGATATTTCCGTACGGCTGTAACTACTTTGACAGAACGTAATCCGAATCCGTATGATGGAGAACCATCCTATAACTTAGGGTGGAGTTGTAAGATGCAGGGTAAAGCGGATGAGGCTTATGATGCATTCTTCAAATCGGCATGGAATGCTGCCTGGCAGGATGCTGCCTATTATGGACTTGCACAAATAGATACGGCAAAAGGTAAATATGAGAGTGCTTTGGATAAAGTAGACCGTTCTCTTATCCGTAACTGGCATAATCATAAAGCACGCCAGCTGAAAGCTTCGATTCTGCGTAAGCTGAACCGTAAGGAGGAGGCTTTAAGCCTGATAGAGGAGTCTTTGAAGATAGACCGTTTCAATATGGGATGCCGTTTTGAGTATTATCTGTTGACTAAAGACGAGAACTCACTGATGGAAATGAAGGAGCTGATGCGACAGTGGGAACATGCTTATATTGAATATGCGCTTGACTTTGCGGGGGCAGGCTTGTATGAAGAAGCCATCTTGTTTTTACAAAGTTATGTTGCTGGAGCTGGCAAGGTATATCCTATGATTCACTATGCTCTTGGCTATTTCTATGCTTGCCAGGGAGATAACAATAAAGCATTGGATTGCTATCGGAAAGCAGAACAAGACGATCATTCTTATTGCTTCCCGAACCGTATCGAGGAAGTAGTGATTTTGCAAAATGCATTGGCTTTGAATAGTCAGGGAGCTAAGGCAGCCTATAGTTTAGGAAACTTCTGGTATGCTGCCCGGCAGTATGAGAACGCCATTAGTTGCTGGGAGACTTCTGTTGCTATTGCTCCGGACTTTCCTACAGTGTGGCGTAATCTGTCATTGGCCTATTATAATAAGCAGAATGATAAAGCAAAAGCACTGGATGCTTTGGAAAAGGCATTTCAGTTGGATGAACACGATTCGCGCATTCTGATGGAACTGGACCAGTTATATAAACGTTTGGGATACTCGCACGAACAGCGTCTTGCATTTTTGGAGGCTCATTTGCCTGAAACAGAAGAAAGGGATGATTTATCTATTGAGCGTATCACTCTTTACAATCAACTGGGACGTTATGCTGAGGCTAAAGCATTGATAGAAAGTCGTAAATTCCATCCTTGGGAAGGAGGAGAAGGAAAAATTACGGGACAATATGTACTTTGCCGGGTAGAACTTGCCAGAATAGCTTTGCGTGAACAACGTTATGCAGATGCATTGGCCCTGCTGAAAGAGACTGAAAACTATCCTTATAATCTGGGAGAAGGTAAGCTAGCAAATGCAGAGGAAAATGATATCTGGTATTATAAAGGTGAAGCCTACCGCGGGCTGGGTGATGAGGAGAACTCCAAAGCTTGTTTTGAGAAAGCAACGATTGGCTCCCCGGAACCACAACAGGCTTTTTATTATAATGATCAGCAGCCGGATAAAATATTCTATCAGGGATTGGCATGGAGAGCATTAGGTGATGAAGATAAAGCGCGTAGTTGTTTTAATAAGTTGATTAAGCATGGTGAAAAACACCTCTTTGATACGTGTCGCATAGATTACTTTGCTGTTTCGTTGCCGGATTTGGCTATCTGGGAAGATGATTTGAACAAGCGTAATCGTATTCATTGTAATTATGTGATGGGATTGGGTTATTTAGGATTGAATGAAACATCTAAAGCAATTGAATTTCTGGATAAAGTCATAGAACTGGACATTAACCACCAGGGAGGGCAGAGTCATAGAGGCCTTATTTAGAAGGGAGAATGGAGAAGGGAGAATGGAGAATGGAGAGGGAGCTGCGCTGTTATTGTACAGTCTCATCCCTCTCTGAGGAAGTATCTTTCAGAGAGGAGAGGTACATTGACACAGCGCAGCCTCTTCTTCCTTCTTTTTTTAATATTTTGTTTATGAAAGTAACGCATGAAATAGCAGCTTATACGGCGACGGGTGAACCTGTTTTTTTATTTAAAGTGGTCAATGGGACCGGAGCTTATGTTGAGTTTACGAATTGGGGAGCCAGATGGATAACAGCAGCAGTACCTGATACTAACGGATATCTGACCAATGTGATAGTAGGTTATGATACGCTGGAAGAGTATTTGTCTGATACTTATTATATGGGGGCTACGATAGGACGTTTTGCCAACCGGATAGCCAATGCTTCATTTGTTATAGATGATATTACATATCAGCTGGAAACGAATGATGGGTGTAATACCAATCACGGAGGGACCACCGGATTCGATCAGAAACTGTGGCAGTGGGAGGAATTGCCCAATGGAGTTCGTTTTATACTCACTTCACCTGATGGTGAAGGCGGTTATCCCGGAAACCTTGATGTGGTGGTGGATTATTGCTGGGATGAGTACAATGAGCTGACGGTTAGCTATTTCGGAAAGGCGGATAAGACTACTTATCTGAATATGACGAATCATGCTTATTTTAATCTCAGTGGCATAAGGGAGAAGGTTACTTCGCATCTTTTGAATATTCCTACCGGGAGAATGCTGGATACAACACCCGCGTTTATTCCTACAGGTAAAATAATACCAGTGGCAAATACTCCTTTTGATTTTACACACTGTAAACAAATAGGGCAGGAACTCTATTCCGGTAACCGGCAATTACGTAATAATAGAGGATATAATCATTGTTATGTATTAAAGGAACATCCTTCCTGCGATATGCTGCAAGCTGCTTGTCTCTGCGAACCCGTATCTAAACGGCGTTTGACTGTAACAACTGATTTACCCGGAGTACTGCTCTATACGGCAGGTTATTATAAACTTCCCGATACAGCGGTATGCCTGGAAACTCAGTTTTTTCCCGATACACCTTCACACTCTCATTTTCCCTCTTGTTTGTTGACCCCGGGACGAGCGTATAATCAGCGAACTATATATAAATTTGATATAGATGACCGGGAAGTGTATTCATAACTATCCCTTTTTCTTAGCTTTGTACTCTGAAGGTGGAATCCCCATTGTTTTGGTAAATAACCTGGAAAAATAAAGAGAATCTTCGTAACCTACTAACGGACTTATCTGACTGATTTTCATATCAGTGAAGTCCAGATAATGGCATGCCTCCTGTATTCTAAGGTAATTCAGGTATCGCAGAGGTGAAGATCCGGTTTTTTCTTCAAACAGGTTCGAAAAGTAAGAGGCAGACAGCTTCACTTCGCGGGCGATATCCGTAAGACGGATTTTCTTATTCAGGTTTTCTTTCATATAATGAATGGCAAGCTGTACTACGTCTTTACGTGAGTTGTTCATAGAACCACAGTCGCGGTACTCTCCGATAAATTTCATGGAACCCAGAAAATGAAACAGGCTGGTGGTGGCGTACAACATATAATTCTTGTTGTATCCGGAACTGATGGAAGAATAAATTTCTTCAAAAAGTGTCAGTCGTTCTTTGATACGGGAGTGTGCTTCGGGAGTAATATTACGTGGACGGTCAAAGCCTACACTAAAGAATGCTGCTTTATCCCCATCAAAATGTATCCAATAAATTGTCCATGGATTGGTGGCATTACTACCATAAGCGTGAGCCTGGTGTTTGGGAAGAATAAAGAATTGATTAGAGGTGATTTTGTATCGTTGATGATCCAACTCAAACCAGCCTTCTCCTTCTACACAGTAGATAAGAACAAACTCGTTCACTTCTTCGGCATTTCGCTCGCGATAATGAAAACTGGCATGCGGGTAATAACCAATATCAGTGATATGGAGTTCCCGGCCCAAGGGGTCCCGTTTTAGCTCTTCGATCAGGAAATCCGGCAATACAATAGCACGTTCTCCTTTGAATCCTTCTTTAATTCGTGGCATGTCTTGTCAGGTATTGGATTTTATAAATCTGAATGAAGCGGCTTATGCTCTCAGCACCCAAAGTTACAAAAAAATCTCTGGAATAAACGAATAAAAAGGGGAAAATGGCATTGAATGGCTTATTAATAAAGCGTTTGCAGTGCCGGACGAGGTCAATGAACAAAAAGGTAAAACGCAAAGAAAAGTGGATTTAGGAAGTAGTAAGGTTTTCAGATCGTTATCCATCCAAGTATGAGGCTTAACATAGCCCGTGCCGTTTGCGCTGTTCTACTTGGATTTGCTTATTAAGGTTTAATTCGTTGATAATTTTAATGAACTAAATTTATTTCCATTGTGCTCAATCAACCGAACGGTTATTGTACTTTTAATTTCTTAGTAATTAGTGCATTTATCAAAAAAGATACTATAAGATTTATGCTCTGTTATTTATATTACTAAGGTATTAAGAAGTGGTTGTCTATAAGGAACAACCAATGTCCCTGTTATTTTCCCGATTCAACTTCATTAATCTTTCTAATTGCTTGTGTAATAGCTATTTATGCCTTGCCTGTTCCCATTCCGATATAATCTGTTTATCAATTAGATAGTGTAAGAGATAGAAATCAATTCATAATTGATGATTTCTATCTCTTGATATTTACCAAGTAATAACTTTATCTACGATTTCTTGTTGTTCCAATGCAGTACGACGTAAATATATTCTTGTAGTTTCTATGCTCTCATGCCCCATAAGGTCTGCCAACAATGAGATATCGTTGAATTTTTCCAAGAAGTTTTTGGCAAAGCGATGCCGAAAAGAATGGGGATAAATGACTTTAGAATTCATTCTATATTTTTGGGCAAAGTTTTTAAGTTGCTGGGAGATTCCTCTGGTAGTGATTCGTTCTCCGAAGCGATTCAAAAACAGATAACCGCTTTCTCTATTGGTAGATACAAGCCACGTATTTGTCTCTTCTCTCAGTTTCTTCGGAATGAAAAGCCGGCGTATCTTTCCACCTTTGGTATAAATATCAAAGTAACCTATGTCTATATGTTCTATTTTTATCTGAACTAATTCGCTGACTCTTGCACCTGTTGCAGCAAGGAAACGAACTACGAAATACCATTCTTGGTTGTTTTCTTTTCGTAGTTTGTTTTTGAGAAAAATGTAGTCAGCATTACTGATTACATTTTCTAAATAAGAGCGTTGTTGAACTTTAATAGATTTCAACCGTAAACGTGGTTTATTCACAAATTCCAAATACTTGTTTAGAGCCTGAATACGTAGATTTACGGTTTTAGGTTTAAATGTTTCAATCAAATAAGTTTTGTAAACTAATAGATTTTTTTTGTTCAAGTCCTTATGGTGAGAATAGAAATCGTTTACTGCATATCGATATGCCGATATGGTATTCTCTGCCATGTTTCCTTGTTTAAGATAGGTTTCAAACTTTTCTATCATAGCTATTTATATTAGTGAAACAATATGTTGTCACTAATAATATAGTTCATTTAAGTAGTATTAGTTCCTATTATGAGAAGTTTCTTGCCACGGGGGAGGTAAAGTGTATTGATGAGGAGATTCCGTTTGAGATTCCGAAGGGGTGGGAATGGTGTAGATTGCGTGATGTTATAATGGGTACTAATGCTGGCAAAAGTCCTAACTGTGAAAAACGCCCAAAAAGAGGAGAAGAATGGGGTGTTCTAACCACCACTGCAATACAAGAGAATGATTTTTTGCCCAACGAAAACAAGGTGTTACCTCCAAACTACAGTGTTAATTCAGAACATAGTGTAAAATATGGAGATATACTTATTACAAGAGCAGGACCTGTAAATCGAACAGGAATTGTATGTTTGGTTGACAAAGAATGCGATAATCTTATTTTATCAGATAAAACTGTACGAATAGATTATTTTCGCAATTATTGTAATCCTACATTCATTGTTCTTGTGCTCAATAGTCCTGCTATTCATGAGCTTCTTATGAGCGTGACAGTTGGGATGGCTGCTTCGCAGGTGAATGTATCGCAAGGTAATATTCAAAACACACTCATCCCTTTTCCTGGTATAAAGGAGCAAAATCGTATAGCGGTAAAAATAACAAATCTTTTGCCAATTATCGAAAGATACAATTCTGAACAAGAACAGTTAGAAGAACTAAACGCTCAATTACCCAGCTCTCTAAAAAAATCCCTTCTCCAAGAAGCCATACAAGGTAAGCTTGTGCCACAGATAGAGTCGGAAGGAACTGCTGGTGAGTTGCTTTCTACGATACGCAAAGAGAAAGAAAATCTTGTAAAGCAGGGTAAACTGAAAAAGTCCTCTTTGTCTGATTCCTTCATCTTCAAAGGTGACGATAACAAGTATTATGAGCAGATAGGTTCTGAAGTTACTGATATAACAGATGATATTCCTTTTGAAATACCTATTAATTGGACTTGGGTTAGATTAAAAGACCTTTGTACGATTAATACTGGAGTAACTTTCAAAAAGGAAGAAATAAGTTCCGACAACAAAGGAATACGTGTGCTTCGTGGTGGTAATATTCAGCGATTTCAACTGTGTATTAAGCCTGACGATTTGTTTATACCTGAAGAAAAGGTCAAAAAAAGTATATTACTGAAACAGAATGATATTGTCACACCAGCAGTTACAAGTTTGGAAAATATAGGTAAAATGGCTCGGATTGAAATGGATATGTGCAACACGACTGTCGGTGGTTTTGTTTTCATCATTCGCCCATTCGGAGCATCTGTTTACTTTTCAAAATATCTTCTTACTTTTATGAGTTCTCCAACTGCTATTGAGTATATGAAGTCTATAACCAATAAGTCGGGACAGGCCTTTTACAATATTGGAAAAGAACGATTAATGAATGCGTTAGTGCCAGTTCCACCGTTGGCTGAACAAGGGCGAATAGACCGCCAAATTACAGACGTTTTTAGTAGGATTAAGGCGTAATTACGTCTTAATCCTACTGTTAATCTCACTAATTTTATTTGCTATTCTTATTTGTTCCTTATAAGGAGGAATGCCTATAAGCAGTGAGTTAAATATCTCTTTATTAAGATGAGGGATAGCTGCGCCACGCTTTGATTTGCGTAGTAAATCCTTGTAAAACAGTATAAAATTCAAAACATACGGTAAATACATAGCTGAGTTTATCCAAAGTTGCTTGAATGTACTTCCCATATATCCATCACAAGGAACAGCAAATACTTCACCGGAATTCTCTCCGTCTACAAGAATAATATTGTCTCCTTTATGAACCAATTTTCCTTTGTTAAGATACTCTCCAGAAGATTTTCCTCTTAGAAATTTAGCATCTAAGCAAATATACTTATCTTCTCGTTTTTCTCCATCGGTTAACTGGCAAATATCCCTAAGTTTAAGGATTGCCCATGATTCTGGGAATGTGTAATCTGTATCTAATTCACTGGTAGTATTTCCTATCTGCTCATAATACTTGCTAATTGCTCAATCTTTGAGATAATTCGGCTTTGCTCCATCA